>Ga0307998_1000029_pt1 | contig 79856 bp, 71 predicted proteins | sample Davwhametageno37_FD_203147 | JGI IMG/M metagenome (GOLD analysis project Ga0307998, IMG submission 203147) | Marine microbial communities from Davis Island wharf, Antarctic Ocean - #37 | ecosystem: Environmental > Aquatic > Marine > Unclassified | place: Antarctic Ocean: Davis Island wharf... | reverse complement strand
TATGAACAATTTGATGTCTAAAAAAACAGAAGATATAATCCCTGTATTTTAGCCTGTTACGGTATTTTTTTATAGATTTGCCGCTCAATTGTTGAACAATGGAGGTGTTAAAAGAATTTACAATCCCATTTGTGGGACTGAAAAGCGGAAAACACGTCTTTTCTTTTACAATTGACAACACGTTCTTTAAGCATTTTGATTACACAGATTTTAATAAAGCCTATTTAAAAGCAACTTTAATATTAGAAAAAAAGCCAAATTTTCTCGAATTAAGTTTTAATGCAATAGGTCAAGCTAAATTACAATGTGATGTTTCTATGGAGTGGTTTGATTATCCCATTGAAACCCATTTGGACTTAATAGTAAAATTTGGCAATGTTTCCGAAAATTCATCAGATCAAATTTTAGTGATTTCTGAAGGAACTTATGAAATAAATGTTGCGCAGTACTTCTATGAAATGATTGTATTGTCAATGCCACAAAAAAGAGTCCATCCCGGGATTGAAGACGGAAGTCTTGAAAATGATATTGTTGAAAAACTCAAAGAGCTAGAGCCTAAAGAAGAAAATTTAAATGGGTCTCAAGACCCACGTTGGAATAAATTAAAAGATCTCTTGTAGAAGGGATCGAATAAAACAAATATTATGGCACATCCAAAACGAAAAATCTCCAGAACAAGAAGAGATAAGAGACGTACGCACTATAAAGCTGCTGATCAACAAATAGCTACATGCAAAACTACAGGAGAAGCACACCTTTATCACCGAGCCCACTGGCATGAAGGAAAATTATATTATCGCGGAAAAGTTCTTGTAGAGTCTACAACAGCGGGCGAAGCATAATAATAAAAAGTCATAAATGTGCTCCTCTATTAGGGAGACCTTTTTATTACAAATAATCTTGTTTGCATCAAAAAACTATTATCTTCACTAACTCTTTAACCTCTTTTGTTGGATAAATTTAGTATGAATCTGGAGAAGAAAATGCAACTCAAAGCAGCCATTACAGCAGTAGGTGGATACGTTCCTGAAACAGTTTTGTCTAATCAAGATTTAGAGAAAATGATCGATACCAACGATGCATGGATTACATCACGGACCGGAATTAAAGAACGACGAATACTTAAAGATCCTAAGAAAGCGACTTCTTATTTAGCAATTCAAGCAGCCAAAGATTTAATATCTAAAAATAAAGTTGATCCAAGTTCAATTGACTTAGTATTGGTGGCTACTATTACACCAGATATGCATGTTGCTGCAACAGCAGCATATGTTGCTTCATGTATAGAAGCTTCAAATGCTTTTGCATACGACTTAAATGCAGCATGTTCCGGATTTTTATATGGAATGAGTACTGCAGCAGCCTATATCAGTTCAGGACGTTATAAAAAAATATTGCTTATTGGAGCAGACAAAATGTCTTCAATTGTTGATTATACTGATCGAACTACCTGTATTATTTTTGGTGACGGAGGTGGAGCAGTTTTATTAGAACCAAGCACAAATGATTTTGGGTGGGAAGATGAATATTTTAGAAGTAATGGAAGTCAAAGAATGTCACTTCAAATCAAAGCAGGGGGCTCTTTACATCCAACCACTAAAGAAACGCTGAAAAAAGGATGGCATAATATTTTTCAAGACGGAAAGATTGTATTCAAAAGTGCAGTTTCAGAAATGACGAGTGTAACTCAAGAAATTATGAAACGGAATAATTTGGATGAAGAGCAGATTGATTATCTTGTTCCTCATCAAGCTAATAAAAGAATTATTGACGCAACAGCCAACAGTTTAAATCTTTCAAAAGAAAAAGTACTTATGAATATTGCTAAATATGGAAATACAACAGCAGCAACTATTCCGCTATTATTATATGATTACGAATCAAAATTAAAACTGGGAGACAAACTTGTATTCGCTGCTTTTGGGGGAGGATTTACATGGGGTGCTGCTCACCTTACGTGGGCTTATTAAAACATAAACAAAGAAAACTTATGGATATTAAAGACATTCAGAACCTAATTAAATTTGTATCAAAATCTGGTGTTCAAGAAGTTAAACTTGAGATGGAGGATTTTAAAATTACCATTAAAACAGAATCTGACCAAACAAAAACTATGTCCTCAGGAATGATACAACAATTTCAGCCAGTTCAGGCTGTTTCCCCTGTTGTTCTAGATACAGCAATTTCAGAAGTAGTTCCTCAAGTAAAACAAGAAGATGAAAATATTACTACTATTAAGTCTCCAATCATTGGAACATTTTATCGTAAATCAGCCGCAGAAAAACCTCCTTTTGTTAAGGTTGGAGATGTTATTAAAGAAGGAGACGTTTTATGTGTTATAGAAGCGATGAAATTGTTTAATGAAATAGAATCAGAAGTTAACGGAATAATAGTCAAAATTCTTGTAGATGATGCATCTCCAGTTGAATTTGATCAACCTTTGTTTGTGATCAATCCATCCTAAAACTCCATAATGTTTAATAAAATTTTAATTGCCAATCGAGGTGAGATTGCAATGCGAATCATTCGTACTTGTAAAGAGATGGGTGTAAAGACTGTTGCAGTTTATTCTAAAGCTGATGCAGATAGTCTGCACGTTCGTTTTGCTGATGAAGCAGTATGTATTGGGCCAGCCCCTAGTAGCGAGTCTTATCTTAAAATATCAAATATTATAGCTGCGGCAGAGATTACAAATGCTGATGCTATTCATCCTGGATATGGTTTTCTTTCTGAAAATGCTAAGTTTTCAAAAATTTGTGAAGATCATAATATAAAGTTTATTGGAGCTTCGCCAAATATGATCGATCAAATGGGTGATAAAGCTTCTGCTAAAGAGACAATGAAAAAAGCAGATATTCCAACAATCCCTGGTTCTGAGGGACTTTTAGACTCCTTAGAAGATGCCGAAATTTTAGCAAAAAAATTAGGTTATCCTATCATGCTTAAAGCTACTGCCGGGGGGGGTGGAAAAGGAATGCGCGCCGTTTGGAAAGCAGAACAATTAGAAAAATCATGGGATAGTGCTCGTCAAGAGGCAAGTGCTGCATTTGGTAATGATGCAATGTACATGGAAAAACTTATTGAAGAGCCCCGCCACATTGAAATTCAAATTGTTGGAGATTCAACAGGAAAAGCTTGTCATCTTTCTGAAAGAGATTGTTCGATTCAACGACGCCATCAAAAATTGACAGAAGAAACACCTTCTCCTTTCATGACACCTTCTTTAAGAAAACAGATGGGAGAGGCAGCCGTAAAAGCTGCTGAATTTATCAAGTATGAGGGTGCTGGCACAATTGAATTTCTGGTAGATAAGTATAAAAACTTCTATTTCATGGAAATGAATACCCGTATTCAGGTGGAACATCCAATCACAGAACAGGTTATTGATTATGATTTGATTTGTGAACAAATAAAAGTAGCCTCAGGAGAAAAAATTTCAGGAAAAAATTATTTTCCTAAATTACATTCTATTGAATGTAGAATAAATGCTGAGGATCCATTTAACGACTTTAGACCCAGTCCAGGTCAAATAAATACAGTACATTTTCCAGGAGGCCATGGAGTTAGGCTAGACACGCACGTTTATAGCGGATATGTTATTCCTCCTTATTATGATTCTATGATAGCAAAGTTAATCACTACTGCACAGACCCGAGACGCTGCTATTAGTAAAATGAAACGTTGCTTAGAAGAATTTATCATCGAGGGAGTAAAAACAACAATTCCGTTTCATTTAAAATTGATGAGTGATCCAGATTATTTAAATGGAAATTATACCACTAAATTTATGGAAAGTTTTTCCATGGTAGATTAAGCCGTTTCATTTTGTGATTTAATCTTAATAAAAAGTAACAGCACCAGTTTTAATATCATACATCCCGCCTATAATTTTGAGCTCTCTATTTTTTTCCATTTCAACTAAAACAGGACTCAGAGAACGAATATTTGCAATCGTTATGTGAATATTTTTTTCAGCAACTTCATTTACGAAATCAATATTTCCTGAATTTCTCAGGGATTTATCTTGAGGCCTAGAAACCGAGTCAACAGCGGGTTTAATTTTTTTAAGTAATCCAGTTAAATTTCCCAATTTAACTTGGTCACATGCCCCTTTTACTGCTCCACAAGCAGTATGTCCTAATACAACTATAAGTTTAGTTCCAGCTAGTTTACTTGCAAATTCCATACTTCCTAGAATATCCTCATTCGCCAAATTTCCAGCGATACGAATACTAAAAAGATCTCCTATGCCTTGATCAAAAATTAGTTCTGGAGGAACACGAGAATCAATACAACTTAAAATTGTAGCAAAAGGATACTGACCAGTACTCGTCTCTTCCACTTGCTGTAATAAGTTTCTTGTATGTTCTCTTTGCTCCAGAAATCTAATGTTACCCTTTTTTAATTCTTGAATAGAAGAACTAGGTGTCATTTGAGTTTGGGTTTCTTGATTATGTGCTTTCATTATAAAAATTTTAGAAAATTAAAAATATTCTCGATAAATGTAATTTAAAAATTATTTGCAATCAAATATTCAGCAATTTGAACAGTATTTGTTGCTGCACCTTTTCTTAAATTATCTGCTACTACCCATATATTTAATGCTTTTGGGTGTGAGGTGTCTTTTCGAATTCGCCCTACAAAAACCTCATCTTTTCCCTCAGCATAAATTGGCATAGGATAGATATTTGTTGTAGGATTATCTTTGACCATTATACCGGAAGTTTTATGTAATAGACTTCGAATATCAGCTATTTCAAAATCTTTTTCAAATTGAATATTTATTGATTCACTATGACCACCTATAACTGGAATACGAACTGCAGTAGCAGTTATACCGATGGTGTCATCACTAAAAATTTTATGTGTTTCATGCACTAACTTCATTTCCTCTTTAGTGTAATCATTTTCTAAAAATGAATCACATTGTGGAAGTGCGTTTTGATGAATTGGATATGGATATACCATTTCACCTTTTTTTCCTAGGGATTCATTGTTTAGTTGTTCTAAAGCTTTTACTCCAGTCCCCGTTATTGACTGATAGGTAGAGATTACTAACCGATTTATAGAATATGCCTTGTGTAATGGAGCTAAAGCCATTACCATTTGAATAGTAGAGCAATTAGGATTAGCTATTATTTTATCATCAGCAGTTAGTATATCCCCATTAATTTCAGGAACAATTAATTTTTTATTGGGATCCATTCTCCAAGCGGAGGAGTTGTCAATAACGGTCGTTCCCAACGCAGCGAATTTTGGAGCCCATTCTAAAGAGGTTTCACTTCCTGCTGAAAACAATGCAATGTTTGGACGTTCTTTTAAGGCGGTATCTAATCCAATTACCGAATAGTTTTTTCCTTCAAAAGTTATTTTTTTTCCGATTGATTTTTCTGAAGCGACTAATATTAATTTAGTAACAGGAAATTTACGCTCTGATAAAACTTTCAACATTATATGTCCTACCATTCCAGTGACACCAACAATTGCTATTTTCATTACGATTAATTTTTAGTAAAAATAGCACTAAAACTTTTTTTAAAAAATCTCTCTAGTAATTAATTCAAAAAATAACAGATTGTTGTGAATACAACAAAATTTTATTATTCATTGTGAACAACTCTATCAATTCTAGGGCCTAAATTTGACAATAATTCATAGCTGATAGAATTCCCTGAATCTGCAAAATCAGCCGCAGAATTGATTTCATTAAAAAAAGTGGCCTTATCCATTTCTTTACATTCAATTGAAGTAACATTTACCATCAATAGATCCATACAAATATTACCGACAATAGGTGCTTTTTCTCCATTAATAAGAACCTTCCCGTTTTGATGCCCATAATGTCTTCCGATTCCGTCGGCATGTCCAATGGGAAGAGTTGCAATCCGACAGTCTTGAGGAGCTCTCCATCCATTATCATAGCCAACCAATTCTCCTTTTTTAACAAAATGAATTTGACTAATCTTGGAATTAAGAGCCGCCACAGGTTTTAAATCAGAATCCCACTCCCTATTATTGGCGTATCCATGAAAAGCAATTCCACAACGAACCATATCAAACTGAAATTCAGGATAATTAAAAACACCAGAACTGTTGAGTAAATGAAATTTAGGGCGTATTCCAGTTTCTTTTAAGTGCTTGTTTTGAATATTTTTAAAGGTTTTAATTTGATTAACACAAACTGAAGAAGGCCTTGTTTCTTCTGAGGCAGCTAAGTGAGAATAGACACTTACCAATCTTAATAAGCTATTTTTTAGTTCTTTGATTACCCATGCCGTGTCTTTGGGTGAGAAACCTAAACGATTCAATCCTGTATTATATTTTATATGAATTGGATAATTCAAAATTTTCTTTTTTCTAATAATTTTTTTAAATGCTTGTAATATGTTACGGTTGTATAAACAGGGTTCTAGTTTAGCATCAATTATTTTTTCCAATTCATCATGCTGTGGATAGAAAACGAGTATAGGTATTTTTATTCCATTTTCACGCAAATCCTCTCCTTCTTTAGCATAAGCAACTGCCAGGTAATCAACACCTAAAGCAATTAATCTTTTAATAAAACACTGGTTTTTAACGCCATATACATTAGCTTTAACTACTCCTATTAGTTGTGTTTTTGAGTCTAACTTTTCACGAATTATTTTATAATTGTGATCTAAATGTGCAAGGTGAAGGTGAAGTGAATTCAAGATAAATTTTTAAGAACTAGAATCTTTTTTTTTCTTTTGCTGTTTGTTTGTTGCCTTTAAAAAAGCATTACGCGATAAAGGCTCATAGTCTTCTTTTTTACCTAACAATACAATTGATTCATTTTCAGAAGTACGAAAACTGTGATTTGCTAAATTTCCAGTTCTTGTACATATTGCATGTACTTTAGTTACATATTCTGCTGTTGCCATTAAAGCTGGCATAGGACCAAAAGGATTTCCTTGAAAATCCATATCTAATCCAGCAACAATAACACGAATACCTCGATTAGCTAAATCATTACATACTTTGATAATTTCATCATCAAAAAATTGAGCCTCATCTATCCCCACTACATCACAGCCATCTGCTAGAATTGGAATATTTGCCGCAGCTGGAACTGGGGTTGATGGTATTTGATTTTGATCATGAGAAGTTACAAGTTCGTTATCATAGCGTAAATCGATGGCGGGTTTAAAAATTTCAATTTTTTGTTTAGCAAATTGAGCCCTTTTTAGTCTACGAATTAATTCTTCAGTTTTCCCAGAAAACATTGAGCCACAGATTACTTCAATCCAGCCAAATTGTTCGTTTGAGTTTACAGTATTTTCTAAAAACATTTCGTAATTTTCAGCTTATAAATCGATTTTCACTCTTCCCGTTTTATTTCAAAGATATTAAAATCTAATCGGTTGAAAGACTAAAGGACATGACAGAAAAAATAAAAAGTGCTTTAACACAATGGGCCAAAAAAGTTTTGGATAATAAAGCTAATTGGGATTTGGAAGAAACGCATGTTGCAATCCGAAAGCTTTATGAAATTTCTATTTGTCAAAAGATGCTTCTTCAAGATGAATATCCAACCTCCGATTTATGGAAACACCAACAAGTTAAGACCCAAAACGTAATTGACAGCTTAACCAGAGACTCTCAAAACTCTAAAAACAAATCTTTAGAAGAAAACCTAAAGGTATCATCCTTGAAGAAAACCACAAAAAAGATGGTTACTGTATTACCTGATAGAGAAAACTACAAAAACCTTTTTGAGGTAGTTGTTGAAACACCAACCTTCGTTTTAAAAGAAAAAGAAACATCCTCTTCTTCAAAGCCAATCAAGGAAATTAATGAAGTGAAGAAAAACATTAATGACCATTTTGCAAAAACATTAACGATTGATTTAAATGATCGTTTGGCATTTATAAAGCACCTATTTAATGGTGATAAAGTTTGTTATGAGAGAGTTATTTCTCAGATTATTACTTTTGAAAAATGGACTGAAGTATTAAAATTTATTGGTAATATGGTTAAACCTGAATATCAAAATTGGAAAAATAAAGAAAATCATGAAGAAAAATTTATAGCTATTTTAAAAAATAGTTTTAAGGACTAAAATAGTTTTAGACCCGGTTTATAAAATTAAATAAAGCACTTTGATCTACCTGATTCCAACACCAATAGGTAACTTAGAAGATATTACGTTAAGAGCAATTCGCTTACTAAAGGAAGCTGATTTGATTTTGGCAGAGGATACTCGTGTGAGTAGTAAATTGATGAAATATTTTGAAATTGGAACTCCTCTTCAAAGTTTTCACATGCACAACGAGCATAAAAAAGTAAAACAGGTTATGGAACAATTAAATTTTGGAAAAACTATTGCTGTGATATCAGATGCTGGAACACCTGGAATTTCAGATCCAGGATTTTTATTGGTCAGAGAGGCTATAAAAAACGGACTAGAAGTTCAGTGTTTGCCCGGCGCTACTGCCTTAATTCCTGCTTTAGTACAAAGTGGAATTCCTTGTGATCGTTTTATTTTTGAGGGTTTTTTACCCCCAAAAAAAGGAAGACAAAGTCGATTAGAAAATATGTCTAACGAAATTCGGACACAAGTTTTTTATGAATCTCCCCATAAGTTATTGAAAACCTTGGTACAGATGGAACCATTTTTTGGATCTGACCGTCAACTTTCAATAGTACGAGAAATTTCAAAAATGTTTGAAACAAATTTCAGAGGTTCAATTGAAGCTGCGCTAGTTTTTTATGAGAAACACCCCCCAAAAGGTGAGTTTGTAGTTGTAGTTGAAGGAAAAAAAGATTGATTTTATGCAATGGAAAGTAATTCCAATCCCTGAGAAGTCTAAAATTGAACAATTACAAAAAACCTTGGGAGTTCCTTCTATGATTTCTCAAATCTTACTCCAAAGAGGAATAGAGTCTTTTGATAAAGCGAAAATATTTTTCAGACCAGAATGGTCTCATTTGCATGATCCTTTTTTGATGGAAGACATGAAAGTTGCTACAGATAGAATTCTTTCTGCAATAGCTCAAAATGAGAAAGTAATGGTTTTTGGTGATTACGATGTAGACGGTACTACTTCTGTAGCATTGGTTTATTCGTTTTTAAAAAACAAAATTCAAACCTTACATCCATATATACCAGACAGATACAAAGAAGGGTATGGGATTTCAAAAATTGGAATTGATGTTGCAAACCAAAATGGAATTAGTCTTATTATTGCTTTAGATTGTGGTATTAAGGCAATGGTGGAAGTCACTTATGCCAAAAGTTTAGGTATTGATTTTATTATCTGTGATCATCATCAGCCTGATGACGAATTACCTGAAGCAATTGCTGTTTTGGATCCAAAAAGAAAAGATTGTAACTATCCTTATAAAGACCTTTGTGGTTGCGGAATTGGGTTCAAACTAATCCAGGCTCTGCAAATTATAATTGGCTCACCAGAATCAGAACTAGCCACTTATACTGATTTAGTAGCTACTGCTATTGCAGCAGATATTGTTCCTATTTCAGGTGAAAATCGAACACTTACTTTTTTGGGTATTAAACAACTTAAAAATTTTCCTAGAATTGGTTTTCAATTTTTTTTAAAATCCTTAAAAAATTCGATTACTGTCACAGATTTAATTTTTGTGATTGCACCACGTATAAATGCAGCAGGAAGAATGGATCATGGATTGAACGCTGTTAGATTACTAATATCAACTGAGTTGGAAGAGGCACTTTCTATCTCCCGATCGATTGAATTTTTTAATACTGAAAGGAAAAGTACAGATGAACGAATAACCAAAGAAGCAATTCAACAGATTGAGTTAAATCAAGAACAGGAAAAGTCCAGCACAGTTGTTTTTCATCCATCTTGGCATAAAGGTGTTATTGGAATTGTTGCCTCAAGACTAATTGAACAATATTATCGACCCACTGTTGTTTTAACGAAGTCTGACGAATTACTGTCGGGTTCTGTTAGATCCGTATCGGGTTTTGATGTATATCAAGCACTTCACGCTTGCAAAGATTTTATGATTCAATTTGGAGGACATAAATACGCAGCAGGATTAACCCTTGGCCTAGATCAATTTAAAGGGTTTAAAGCTGCTTTTGACGCCTATGTATTAAAGAATATAAAACCTGATCAACTTAAGCCAACATTGATTTATGACAGTTTAATTGATTTTGCAGAATTAAATGAAAAACTTTTAAGAATATTAAATCAAATGGCCCCTTTTGGCCCTAAAAACATGCGTCCTACTTTTGTTACTATGGGCTGTAAAGACAAAGGAGGAACTCGTTTGGTCGGACAAGACAAGAATCACTTGAAATTAGAGCTAATTGATTGTAATGGTGATACTATTCATGGCATTGGCTTTGGACTTGGGTCTCATCTTTTAAAAATAAAAGAACAAATTTCTTTTTCTGTATTATACACCTTGGATGAAAATAACTTTAATGGTATTAAAAGTTTACAAATTAAGGTCAAAGATCTAAAGTTTGAAGAATAAAAAAACCCTCACATTACTGAGGGTTTTTTTAGAATTATTTAATTAAAAACTTAGAACATATAACGTAATGCTAAATTCCAAGTTCTTCCAAATCCAAACCATACATAGTTTCTTTTATCAACACCATTCCATGTGTCCGAACTGGATGTTGCATGTATATTTGAGTTAGATTCTGCTATATAAGTAGTGTTTAATAAGTTGTTAATGTTTAAACGAAGGCTTGCGGAATTCTCAAACAAATCAAACTTATAAGTTGTACCTAAATCCATAAGATTAAACGCAGGAAGTTTGAGCGCTCCTTTGTTGTTAGCCTCTGTAAAGTCAGAGTCAGTGATACCATAGTCAGCATATAAACCATCAACAAATCGCCATCCTAAATCAATATTTAAATTTTCACCAATTCGATAATCTCCTTCAATGTAGGCTACAAACTGTGCAGCATCTCCTACTTTTGCACCCTTTGTGTAAAGTGTACCAGTACCAATTTGTTGTTGATTATCGTCAAATAAAGTTGAAGTAAAATCTTTAGTATATTTCCAGTCTCCAATGGAAAGCATCCCATTCAACTTAAAACTACCACTAGGCTTCCAACTTCCTTCTAATTCAATTCCTTGATGTAGTACATCTACATCCTTAAATTGTGCCGTACCATCAACACCTTGCGCATTAGTTAAGCTTCTCGTTATGAATCTGTTTCCCCATGATGTGGAGTAAACATTTATCTTCATTTTGACTGAATTTGAAATGAATCCATAACCTAATTCTATAGACTGAATTTCTTCATTTTGAAGATCTTCACTTACGTTATTTCCAAAGCTTGGAAATACAGCACCAAATTGAGGTTGACGACTTATGTACCCAGCATTAAAAAATATGTTTGATTTTTCGTTGATATTATAGTTTGCTCCTCCTTTAAGGTATCCACCACCTATATTTTTCTTTTCAGAAAGTGGGTTTTTAGGTTGGTCAAATAAATCTTCACGCTGGGAAGATTGGTTAGATAAACCCACTTGAAGTACACCGGTTAATTTATCAGTTGAGTATTCTGCTAAACCATTAAATCCTTGCCATCCTACATAACCAATGTTATAGTAGTCAATTTTTGGCCCTTTAATACCAGTACTTTGAAAGGGACTTGCTTCTATAGTTGTTTCAACAACCTGACCAGCAGAGTTTTTATTTCCAGTAGAATAATAACCATCAAATCCCATTAAGTTGTTTAGAACTCTGTAGTGATAGCCTTTATAGTTTCTCAAATCTATTCCAATACTATAACGCATTTTACCAGATCTGATATTTAAATTAGAAATTCCTCCAACCCAGTCATGAGAGTTCATTGAAGCTCTTCGTATCATTCCACTTCTAAACACACCATCATCTCTGTAACCATTAGAACCTAATAAAGATCCTTCATGACGTGAAATTCCTCCAGTATATCCAGATGCTCCAGCACGATTATCAGCAACGATAGCATCGAAATTAACCGTTCCATCAGTTCTTCTAAATTCAGTTTTCCCTTTTTCTGTGAAAAATGAGGTTAAATCTTCACGGTAAGGGAGAACATCGTAATTTTTTCCACGAGGTCCAGTTCCACCACCGCGTCCAGCAGATCCATAAAATGAGGTAGCTAAGTCGACATTGTCTGAAATTTTCCAATCCCAATTAAATGTAGCTAACGGTTTGTTATAGAAGTTTCTTCGCATACTGAATTCTTCTCCATTTAAAGTTCCACCATTGCTATTCCACCTTTGATCAATTCCCTCCTCACCGAAGTTTTCATAGTCACGAATAGAAACCCAAACATCTCTTTGGTTATGCCATTGGCCAGCTCCAATAAAAGACAAGTTTAAGGAATGTGGAGATCCTTCAGGGGTATATCCTAATGCTGCAAAATATGTCCAACCTTCTCCGCTTGTGTTGTTAACATAACCATTTCCAGACCATTTAGTTAACAAATAAGAAGAAGACCACCCTTTATCATTTATTCCTGTACTATAAGAAACAGTAGTTTTAGAATAACCATTGTTACCCATTAGTTGAGAAAGTGATCCTCCTTGTTCTTTTTCAGCGCTTTTAGTAAATATTGAAATTGTACCCCCCACAGAAGGGACGGCTAATTTAGAAGCTCCAAGGCCTCTTTGAATTTGAATTCCAGAAGCTATATCTGTCAAACCTTGCCAGTTTGACCAGTATAATCTTCCATTTTCCATATCGTTTACTGGCTGCCCATTAATTAAGAACGATGTGTTGGTTTGGTCAAAACCACGCAAACTAAGCCGAGAATCTCCATAACCCCCACCTTGTTTAGTAGCATAAACACCAGGAGTCTTATTCATAATTTCAGGAAATTCTTGATTTCCAACTTTTAAAAGGACTTCTTGAGCAGAAATTTTACTTACAGCAATAGGCGTTTCTCTTTCTTCTGCAAGATCAATTACCCCAGAAGTTAATATTATTTCTTCAAGGTTTTGAAACGTACCCATAGAATTAATTAGTGAATCAACCGCTTTCTCAGTTCCATCCTGCGCAAGTATGGGCGAAACAATAATTGATAATACAATTAATAAAATTTTTTTCATTTTATGTGATTTAAGTTTTATCAAAAGTAAAATGAATTAGCTTATTAACATTAACAAATTGTTAATAGTATCCAGAGTTTATCAAGGAAATGTTAATAAGTTAAAAAAAGATCAAATATCTCTATTTCAGTCTTTTAATTCATTTAAAAGAGCTTTAGTTGAGGGGTCATGGGGATGAATATCATTTCCCTGAATTTCGTCTAAAATGACATTTGCTAGTTGCTTTCCAAGTTCAACGCCCCATTGGTCATAGCTGTAGATATTCCATAAGATTCCCTGAACATATATTTTGTGTTCATAAAGAGCTATCAAAGCCCCTATTGAGGAAGGAGTTAGAGCTTCTATTAAGATAGTATTTGTAGGCTTGTTTCCTTCAAATACCTTAAATGGAGCAATTTTCTTAATTTGATTTATATCCATTGAGCTCTCCTCAAGCTCATCCATAACTTGTTCTTTTGTTTTTCCATTCATTAAGGCTTCTGTTTGAGCAATAAAATTAGCCATTAATTTATTTTGGTGATCTTTATTTCCCTTGAGATCTTTTTTAAATCCAATAAAATCTGCAGGAATAAGTTTTGTTCCTTGGTGGATGAGTTGAAAAAAGGCATGTTGGGCGTTTGTTCCTGATGCTCCCCAAATTATAGTTCCTGTTTGGTAATCAACCTTATTTCCATCACGGCCTATACTTTTTCCATTACTCTCCATGATACCTTGTTGAAGGTAGGCAGGAAGGCTTTTTAAATATTGGCTATAGGGAATTAAAGCCTCACTTTCTGCATCCCAAAAATTGTTATACCAAACACTGAGAAGTGCTAATACTACAGGGATATTTTTTTCTAAAGAAGTGTTTTGAAAATGGGCATCCATTTTTCCAGCACCGTTCAATAATTCTTGGAACTTTTTAGGTCCTACAGCTAAACAAATACTTAAACCAACTGTACTCCAGAGAGAAAAACGCCCTCCAACCCAATCATTCATTGGAAAAATGTTTTCGGGCTCAATGCCGAAGGCTGTTGTTTTTTCTATGTTGGTTGAGACAGCGACAAAGTGTTTACCAATAGAGTTTTTAGGTGCTTGTTTTAAAAACCAAGATCTAATACTGTTAGCATTACTTAGAGTTTCTTGAGTGGTAAATGTTTTGGAAACAATTACAAAAATTGTAGTTTCGGGATTTAACCCTTTTAAAATTTCTTGATGATGATCACCGTCAACATTTGATACAAAGCGGACATCTAAATTATTTTCGTAATGGGCCAAGGCCTCGACAATCATTGATGGACCTAGATCAGAGCCGCCTATTCCAATGTTTACAACATGAGAAATCCGTTTTCCAGAATATCCTTTCCATTTTCCTGATATTACCTTTTCACAGAAACCATACATTTTTTCTTTTGCAAATTTCAAAGAAGGAAGAACGTCTTTACCCTCTGATATAATCGGCTCTTTTTTTAAGCTTCTTAATGCCGTGTGGAGTACCGATCTGTTTTCTGTTACGTTTATTTTTTCTCCGATAAATTGTTGATCTATAGCGTCTTTTAGTTTTCCTTCTTTGGCAAATTCTAAAAGAAGTTCAAAACCTTTTTTGTCTAATCTGTTTTTGGAAAAATCCACATAAAAATCTTCCCATTTCAAAACAGAATATTCTAAACGATTAGGCTCATTTATAAAATGTTCTTTAATGGATATTTGAGAAATTTTTTTTTGGTGCTTTTGGAGTGCTTCCCAAGTGTTATATTCTGTTGGATTTTTATTAGGAAGAGTCTTTTGCATTTGATGATTGATTATTGTTTACTGCAATTTCTGATTTTAATTCCGATTCAAAAGCAATACAATCAAGTTTTGTTTTGTATGGGACTATGTAGTTTGCAAATTTAATTTTAAGATCTGAAGAAATGGGTTTTGCTTCAGGGAGCTTTTGTTTAAAGGGGTCTACTTGTCTATTGTTTTTCCAAAAGCGATAGCAAACATGTGGACCAGAAGTATTTCCTGTCATTCCAACCCAACCAATAGTTTCTCCTTGTTTGACAAATTCACCAACCTTAACTTTTCTTTTTTTCATGTGAAGGTATTGTGTAGAATAGGTTCCGTTGTGCTTTATAGTCACATAGTTTCCGTTCCCTTTGGAATATCTAGATTTTACTACTTTGCCATTAGCAGTAGCTAAAATAGCTGTCCCCACCCCAGCAGCAAAATCAGTTCCTTTATGTGGACGAATTCGATTACCATAATATGCAATTCTTCTTTTTAGATTATATCTTGAGGAAACTCGATTGAATTTTAAAGGACCTTGTAAAAAAGCTCTACGTAAACTATTTGCCTGGTTATCAAAATAATCTACAATTCCTTTTTCAGGATCACTAATAAATTCAAATGCATAGAGAGATTTCCCTTTATGTTCAAAGTATGAGGCTTTTATTCGATCTATTCCAATAGAAATTGAATCATCAACAAATTTTTCAGTATAAATAATTTTAAACCTATCTCCTTTTTGAAGACGAAAAAAGTCAACTGTCCATGCGTATATGTCTGAAAGGTAATAGGTAAGAGACTCATTAATACCAATTTTCTGCATAGTTTCGTAAAGGGAACTCTCAATAATTCCAGAAGCTTCTAACTCAACTAAACGCGAGGGTTTAATAATTACATTTCCATATAGACTGTCTCGTAAGTGAATCAAAGTGAATCCCGACACACCAGGATGATAAACAAAATATTCTGGTGTTACTAAGCTGTCTTTGCTATAAAAAAGGCTATAAGACTTTCCTAAAGTAAGTTTTCTGATATTTACTCTTCCTTTGATAGCTTGAAGAATTTTATAAACTTGAGGATAATCGATTCCATTTTTTTCAAGAATTTTACCAAAGGTGTCTCCTCTTTTAATTTTATTTTTTTGAGCCTTATAAAAATTGAGATCTATTCCATAATGAAATTTAGGCTCTTGAATAGTATTAACGATAGCTGATGTTGCTTCTTGAGACTTTTCTATTCCTTTATCGCAAGAGGTCACTACTAAAAAGAGTAGAAGTGCAAGTGCACGAATCATATATATAATTTTCATAAATTTCGTAACTTAAATTCTACTTTAAGGAATGTAAATAAAAAGTTATTTCTATTTTTTGAAATCAACATTAATTTACTCTAATCTTAAAGGGATATTTTAAATTTCTAAATTTTTCTAAATCTGCTTTTATAGACCCTACAAGTATATCTGCTTGTAAACGAATAGGCAGTTTATTCTCATCGTTAGATATCCAAAGGGTTACACTCTCTTGTTCTTTAAAGACTCTTCCTGATTGGACATAAGGCCTAAACTTTAAACATTCCACTGCTCCAAATTTAGTTTCTAAAATTTCTTTGCCTAAATATTTTAATTTGAAGACATAGTTTTCATTATCAAAAAACATATTAATATCAAAACTCTCATTTATCATTGGAGTCTCTTTGGGATAAAAATGTCTTAAATAATAAAAAGAAGAGATGAGATCTTGAACATTTGGAGCAATTGGAAAATTTTTAATTTCTTTTTTCTTTTTATTGTTAACTCTAGCTATTCTATTTTTGTGGTTAAATTCAATCTCAGTATTTTTAGTATATCCCCCTTCATTGATATCACGTATAAATTTATAAGGAATGCTAATAGATGCATCAAAATAGCTTTCATAATTGTCTTCAACTTTAAAAAACCAGTTAGCTAAGCCAGTTGTTTCACCATATGCTTTTGCGTGAAAGACAGGAACTCCCGCAAGAGTATCACGCTCTAAAGATAGTGTAGCATAGCTAGCATTAAAAATACCATAATGAATACGTAATTGAAACCATTCCCCATTTTCAAAAGGATGTTCTGGGGTCAAATTAGGGAGTTCTTTTTTTTGGGGAAAAGCTAAGTAATTTCCAAAAAAAAGACTGCATAATAAAACTCTAATCATATATCAAAGATAAGAAATACCGATGGGTAGAAAGATATAAATGAGTTTATAAAATGTTAAATTTATCCTTTGGAGTGGAGTGCTAAAAACAATTTTAAGCCTTTTATTCCTCCTAATACTTCTATTAATTCATTTTGAGTAGCTGCTTTAATTCTTTTTAATGATTTAAATTTTGCTAATAATTGATTCCTTGTTGCAGGCCCTATACCCTTGACTGTATCAAGTTCAGAGCTAAGACTACTTTTACTTCTTTTATTACGATGAAAGGCAATTCCAAAACGATGAGCTTCGTCTCGAGCACGTTGTAATATTTTTAAACTTTCTGATTTTTTATCAATGTAAAGTGGAACAGGATCTTCTGGAAAGTAAATTTCTTCAAGTCTTTTAGCGATTCCTATGATTGAAACTTTACCCCGTAATCCAAGTACATCTAAGCTTTTAACGGCAGAAGAAAGTTGTCCTTTTCCTCCGTCAACAACTATAAGTTGTGGAAGAGATTTGCCTTCGTCTAGCAAACGAGTGTATCTTCGAAAAACAACTTCCTCCATTGATGCAAAATCGTCTGGACCAGTAACCGTTTTAATATTATAATGTCTGTATTCTTTTTTATAGGGCTTTCCGTTTTTAAAAACAACACATGCTGCAACAGGATTAGAACCTTGAATATTTGAATTATCAAAGCATTCAATGTGAATGGGTTCTTTGGGAAGACGTAAATCTTTTTTCATTTGCATCATAATTCGTTTTTCATGACGTTCGGGATCCACTATTTGCATTTGTTTAAAACGATCAATTCTAAAAAATTTAGCATTTCTTAAAGAAAGATCTATGAGTTTTTTTTTGTCTCCTTGTTGAGGAATAACTATTTTTAATTCATCACCCAAATCAATTTTATTTGAAAGAAAAAGAGTTTGAGAAATACTTTGAAATAATTGACGAATTTCAATAATTCCATAGGATAATAATACTTCATCCGTTTCCTCCATTTTCTTTTTAATCTCTAAAGTGTGAGAACGAGTAATTGCTCCATGTGATACTTGTAAAAAGTTAATGTATCCATAGCTTTCGTCTGAAATAACAGTAAATACATCGACATTATTAATCTTTGGATTCACAATAGTTGATTTTGCCTGATAGTTTTCAAGAATTTTAATTTTTTCTTTAATTATCTGGGCTTTTTCAAATGCCATATTCTTTGCAAATTGAAGCATTTGCTTCTTAAAAACAACAACTGTAGCTCTAAAATTTCCTCTAAGAATGGAACGAATAGCTTCTATATTTTCATCATATATTAAGGAGTCCATTTTTTCTACACAGGGAGCTAGACAGTTTCCGATATGATACTCTAAACAAACTTTATATTTTTTTTGTTTTATTTTTTTATGATGTAAATCAAAGCTGCAAGTTCGAAGTGGATATAGATTTTTAATTAGATCCATCAAAATAGGGATTGTCTTTTTATTGGGAAAAGGACCAAAATACTCAGAACCATCTTTTATTATTCTTCGAGTATAAAAGACCCTAGGAAAAGGTTCTTTTTTAATACAAATCCAGGGATAGGTTTTATCATCTTTCAGCAAGATATTATATCTAGGTTGATACTTTTTTATCAGATTATTTTCTAATAGTAGTGCATCCATTTCTGATTCAACCACAATGTGCTCAATTCGTATAATATTTTTAACTAAAAGGTTAGTTTTTTGATTCTCATGAATCTTATTGAAATAAGAGCTTACTCTTCTTTTAACATTTTTGGCTTTTCCAATATATATGATCTTATCCTGTTTATCAAAATATTGATATACTCCCGGAACTTCTGGAAGACTTTTTAATTGAATTTCAATGTGGTTTGATTTCACAAAACGAAAATATTCATTTTCTTTGGGACTGGGGAAAGTAATATGAACCAATTCAAAATCCTTAATATTGAATAAAGCTGAATTAAGACTGTATTTTATAGAAAAGCGAAAACAACTTTCAGCTTCAGACCACGCAGCACTTAGTCTAGCTATTATCAGTCAATGTATTCAGTTGCCTATTTGGTCCTTATATTACTTTCATCTTTTTTTACCCATTAAAAAATTTGCTGAAATTGATACTACTTTGTTGATCACACTTTTAAAAGAGCGAAATAAGCAGATTGTATTACCTAAGTTAAAAAGCTCAACAAGCTTGAGCCATTTTTTACTAACTGACGAAACAAAAATAAAGGAAAACAGATGGGGAATTCCTGAGCCGACAGAAAATATCTTAATTGACCCTAAGCAGCTTGAAGTTATTTTTATACCCTTACTAGCATTCGATCAGTTTGGTAATCGAGTAGGTTATGGAAGAGGAATTTATGATGATTTTTTAGCGAATTGTTTGCCAGATGTAATTAAAATTGGGTTATCATTTTTTGATCCCATCAATAAAATTAAAGGGATTAGAAAAGAGGATATAATTTTAGATTATGTTATTAGTCCAAAGCAGATACACCAATTTTAGATTCTTTTTCAGAAAATACTTTTTTGTTGAAAATAATTAAAATTCCCACTCCTGAACTAATGGCTGTATCAGCAACATTAAAAATATATTGAAAAAACAAAAAGTTATCTCCTCCAATACCAGGAATCCATAACGGCCAGGTCCATTCAACTAGAGGAAATTGAAGCATATCGACTACATGTCCATAAAATAATGGAGCGTAACCTTTTTTAGGAAAAACAGAAGCAATTTGTCCATAGCTATCAGAGAAGATGACTCCATAAAAGACAGAATCTATAATATTACCTAGTGCTCCTGCAAAAATCAAAGCTAGTGCCAAATTCAATAAAAAGGGGGCATTTTTTTTTATGCTATCTAAAAGCCAATAACCCAATCCAACAATAGCAACCAATCGGAATAAGGTTAAAAAAAGTTTGGCACCATCTTCACTAATAAAAGGAATTATATCATTGAGTTTTGTTCCCATGGCCATTCCTTTGTTTTCAACAAAAAGTAATTTGAAAAATCCCCAGTCAACAATAGGCAGATCTCCGAAGCCAGAAAGAGGATAATTCAACTTGATATATATCTTACTCCACTGATCAATTATAAGGACCAAAATAATAACAAGGACACAACGAAGATTAGAGTAAGTTTTTTTATTATGCAGAGCAGTTTTTTTTATATCTTATTTTTGTAAGTTTTTTGCTTCAATACTCAATGTTGCATGTGGGACAAGATATAAACGTTTTTTGTTAATAAGCTTTCCAGTCACACGACACACACCAAATGTTTTGTTTTCTATTCGAATCAATGCATTTTTAAGATCTCTTATGAATTTTTCTTGTCTAATAGCTAATTGAGTATTAGCTTCTTTAGACATGGTTTCAGACCCCTCTTCAAAAGCCTTAAAAGTTGGAGCGGTATCCTCAGTTCCATTATTACCGTTATTCATATAAGAGCTTTTCAAAAGTTCAAAGTCAGATTGAGCTTTTTGAATTTTTTCTTCTATTAATTCACGAAATTTTTGAAGTTCCAAATCGTTATATCGTGTTTTTTGTTGTGCATTCATCAGGGTATTTTTTTAATTATAATAACCGTTTTTATCTCTTCAAATTGTACTTCTAGACCTTCTTTTAGAGAAGGCTCAAAAGTTAAAGTTTCTGCTAAAGTTTCTGAAAGTATATAGTCTTTATTATCGGAAACCGCAGCCTCTAGTTGAGAGTCATTTTTCAAGTGAATCTCAATTTTATCAGTTACTTCAAACCCACTATCTTTCCTAAAATTCTGGATTCTATTGACTAATTCTCGTGCTATACCTTCTTGTCTAAGTTCAGGAGATATAGTCATATCTAAAGCTACTGTCATTCCACTGCCTTGAGCGACTTGCCAGCCTTCAATATCTTTGAAGTAAACTTCTACATCCGACTGATCTAAAATAATGTTTTTTTCGTTTAATAAGACCTCAAGGGTACCCTTTTCTTCTAATTGATTTACTTGCTCACTAGTTAAGCTTTGAATTAGTTGCACTACAGATTTAACTTCTTTACCAAAACGAGGGCCTAAAAGTTTAAAATTGGGTTTAACCTCTTTAACTAGCAAAGAGTCCGCATCATCAAGAATTTCAACGGTTTTGACATTAATTTCTCCTTTTAATTGATCACTAATTCGACCAATAAGAATGCGTTGTTCATTATTTTTAACTGGAATAATTATTTTTTGCAGAGGCTGACGCACTTTGATTTGTTCTTTTTTGCGAAGTGAAAGGGCTAGAGAGGTTAGTGTTCGAGCTGTATTTATTTGTTGCTCGAGTTCAAAATTAATAAACATAGAGTCTGCCTTAGGAAAATCCGTTAAATGCACAGATAGTTCCTCTTGCATTAAATCTCTGTAAAGTTGATCAGAAAAAAATGGAGCTACTGGTGCTGTTAATTTTGTTATTGTAACTAAACATTCATGCAGCGTTTGGTATGCCGCAATCTTGTCGGGACCATATTCTCCTTTCCAAAAGCGACGACGACATAGTCTAACGTACCAATTACTTAATTTTTCTTGAACAAAATCAGATATTGCTCGACTAGCTTTTGTTGGCTCATAATCTTCATAAGCTTCATCAACAAACAAAATAAGACTGTTTAATTCTGAAAGAATCCATCGATCTAATTCAGTTCTTTTGTTAAAAGAAATAGATTTTTCCCTCTTAGGGTTAAATGAGTCTATATTGGCATATAAACTAAAGAAAGAATAAGTATTATATAGTGTACCAAAAAATTTACGTTGTACTTCTGCTATTCCATCAATATTAAATTTTAAGTTATCCCAAGGATTGGCATTAGAAATCATATACCAACGAATAGCATCAGGACCATATTTGTCAAGTACTTCAAAAGGATCGACAGCATTGCCCAAACGTTTTGACATTTTTTGACCAGTTTTATCCAAAACCAATCCGTTTGAAACTACATTTTTGTAAGCTTTTTTACCAAATACCAATGTCCCAATAGCATGAAGCGTATAGAACCACCCTCGAGTTTGATCTACACCTTCAGCGATATAATCAGCGGGAAATTGATCTTCATTATCAATGAGTTCTTTGTTTTCAAAAGGGTAATGCCATTGCGCATATGGCATAGCTCCTGAATCAAACCAAACATCAATTAAATCATTTTCACGACGCATAGGTTGTCCCTTTGAACTACTTAGTATGATTTGATCAACCTTGTTTTTATGTAAATCTACAAATTCATAGTTTGCTTCAGAAAAATTATTTTCTTCAAAATTATCAAAAGGGTTTTCTTGCATAAATCCTTCTTCCACAGAAATATTAATTGCCTTTTTTAACTCTCCAACAGATCCAATTACTTTAGTTTCTTTTCCGTCTTCTGTTCGCCAGACGGGTAATGGAATTCCCCAAAACCGAGAACGCGAAAGGTTCCAGTCATTAGCATTAGCAAGCCAATTACCAAAACGTCCTTTACCAGTTGATTTAGGCTTCCAATTAATTTCTTTATTTAAAGTTGTCATTTGTTCTCTAACGTCAGTTACTTTAATAAACCATGAATCGAGAGGATAATAGAGTATGGGTTTGTCTGTTCTCCAGCAATTGGGATAGGAGTGAACATATTTTTCAACTTTAAATGCCTTATTCTCTTCTTTGAGTTGAATTGCAATTTCTACATCGACAGAACGTTTGGGAGCAGTGCCTTCAGGATAGTATTCGTTTTTGACAAAACGCCCTGAAAAGCGACCCACTTCTTTTCTAAAGCGCCCTTGCAAATCTACTAATGGTACTGTATTTTCATTTTCATCAACAACTAGCAATGGGGGCACTTCTGGATTAGCTTCTTTGGCTACTTTGGCATCATCAGCTCCAAAAGTAGGAGCAGTGTGAACAATTCCTGTTCCGTCATTAGTATTTACAAAATCACCTGATATTACCCGAAAAGCATTTTCAGGATTGGTTAAAGGTAATGGGGCTTCACTCCAGAGCTGTTCATAATGAATTTTTAATAAATCAGCTCCTTTCAATTCTAAATCAATACAATAAGGAATTTTTTTGTCACCTTCTTTATATTCTTCTAAGTTTTCCTGTAATTCATATTTTTTACCCAATTGAATTTTGATCAAATCCCTAGCTAGTATCACTCGAATAGGTTTATAAGTATATTGGTTAAAGGTTTTAACAACAGCATAATCAATTTTTTCACCAACAGTAAGTGCCGTATTTGAAGGCAAAGTCCAAGGGGTAGTTGTCCAAGCTAAAAGATAGAGTGGCACTTTACCCTTAAGAATATTAGGTAGAGTTTCAGGAATCGTCTTAAATTGAGCAGTAACGGTTGTATCCGTTACATTCTGATAAGTTCCAGGTTGATTAAGCTCATGAGAACTTAAGCCTGTGCCAGCCATAGGTGAATAGGGCTGTATAGTATATCCTTTATATAGTAATCCCTTTTCGTTAATTTGTTTTAACAACCACCAAACTGACTCCATGTATTTTGGGGTATAAGTTACATATGGATTTTCCATGTCTACCCAATAACCAATCCGTTCTGTTAGGTTATTCCAAACATTTGTATAACGCATTACAGCTTTTTTACACGCTATATTATAATCTTCTACTGAAATAGTTTTTCCGATTGCATCCTTGGTAATACCTAATTCTTTTTCTACACCAAGTTCAACGGGTAGGCCATGGGTATCCCAACCTGCTTTTCTGTTTACCAGAAAACCTTTTTGGGTTTTATATCTACAGAAAATATCTTTAATGGTTCGAGCCATTACATGATGAATCCCAGGCATTCCGTTTGCCGAAGGGGGCCCTTCATAAAAAACAAATGAAGGCTTGCTTTCACGATTTTGAATACTTTTAGAAAAGGTTTTATTCTTTTTCCATGAATCTAAAATAGTAGTTGCTACTCTGGGTAAGTCGAGTCCTTTATATTCTTTAAATTTCATCCTACTATGATTTTTCTTTTATAAAACTTATCCTTTGCCTTTTTTTAATCTTTAAGTCAGTAATGAATCACTTATTTTGCAAGAGGTTTAATGTTTTATAAAGTGCGAAAGTAATTAATTTCAATGAAATTTAAGCTGGCTAATGTTATCGATTAATTAAAAGCTAAAATTTATACCTAGTTTAAGATTTCTTCCAGGAGCTGATATTCCTGATGCAAAAGTTCGGTAATGAAGATCTAAAATATTATCTATTCCTAAATTCAAATTTATATTTTTCTTTAATTTACATTGGGATAGTAAAGAAATATCATTCCAGGCTGGAGTTCCATTATATAATTCAGGATTTTCTGAAATCAAAGGAGTTTCTTCCAGACCATCTTCACCTCCTTTACTATAATTCATTGGATTTTTTTTCCCACTAAACTCAAATCTAAGTGAAGTAAGCCAATTATATTTTTGATAGTTTAGTACTAAACTTCCATATATTGGAGAAATTGAAGGGAGAGGATTATATTCTTTATTATTATCTGCTCTGATATAGGATAAATTTCCTTTGACTGATAGGGATTGAGTAAAAGAAAAGTATCCATCAACAGAAGCTCCGTAAAGATTCCGATTCCCTAAATTATTATTAGCTAAAGTGGTAAGTTCTTCACCCTTGTAGATGATCGTATTTAGATCCTTAGTAGAAGTATCAGCAAAAATTATATAATTATCTCTACCAATATGACGTGAAATTAATGTAGTAAAACCTCTCAGAGAGAAATAATTTTTTGATTTTTCCAAGTAGCGAGTAATACCCACCTCAGAGTTATATGCATATTCTGGGAATAAGTTAGGATTAGGAACAATCAGATTACCTTTGCTTTCTCTTATTTTTCCTACATCATCGATGTTAGGATTTCTAAACCCGTTAGAAAAAATAAAATTCAATTGTGTTTTTATATTTGGTCGATAAGTAAGTGCAATGGTCTCTGTAAGTGCAGCAGCATCCAGATTCACTTTCGAAAGAAGTGCATTTATATTATAATATTCTTTCCAACGTGCTCTCAAATTAGTTTTGGTTAATCTCACCCCTGCATTCAAAGACACTTTTTCGTTAATATCCCAAATCCAATTAAAAAACCCAGCAAAACTAGCATATGAACTTCCTTGACTAGGATAACGAGTTGGTATAGGAAGACTAGGAGAATAGCCACTAATTTTATTATTCTTGATGATCAAATCCTGACTAAATGCAAAAGAAAGAACATCATTATAAGTGCTTTCAAATCCGTAAGAAAAAGAGTGTTTTTTTTTATATTCAAATTTAAAATCAAGGTTAAAACTCCAAACAGTTACTTTTTCTTTTTGATTATTTCTTGTTAAACTTCCAAAATAACGATTGACACGAGATTCTTCAATATTTTGATAAGCAAGTGTAATACGTCCCGAATTAAGAAATTTTTTGCCTGGAAAAAATTTAAGTTGAGGTGAAACAAAAAATCTTTTTTGTGGACCGTAATACCATTCAGAAAAACGCAATGAGCCGTCCGTTTCTTCTACTAATTTATCATATCTAGAAATATCGGATGAATTAGAATATTGAAAATTCAGAATAAATTGATTTTGTCCGTCAAGTTTTATTAAGAATTTTTGGAATAAATCAAATTGATCATAGCCAGTATTTTTTTGAATTAAGTTATTTTCATTTGCTAAAGGTTTTGGACTGTATTTTGTTCGACTGTTTGAGGAGTAATAGGGAGTAAAACCCCAGTTTTCAAATCCATGAGTTCTATTTTTACCCATTCTAATATCACCATACTTTGAATGACTAAGACTAGTAAGACTTGCCCATTTTTTAAAACTCACTTCTGTAGAGATAAAATTTAAAAAGGCATTATTAGCCGAAGAAAAATCAGTAGAAAAATTAGTAGAAATTTTTTGTTCGCTATTAATTAATGGACTTTTAGTGAAGTATTGAATAACTCCACCCAATGCATCTGAACCATATCCAACTGATGATGATCCAAAAATAACTTCAACCCGTTCAATATTATTAGGATTAATTGTCATTGTGTTTTGAAGATGACCACTTCTGTAAATTGCATTATTCATTCTAACTCCATCCACTACTACGAGTAATCGATTAGCTTCAAACCCTCTTATAACTGGGCTTCCACCGCCCCCTTGTGATTTTTGAATACGCACACCAGGAACTAATCCCACTAAGTCAGCACCGGAAGAAGGGCGTCGAAATTTAATTTTATTTGCATTGATGATTTGAACTTTTTCAGCAATTTGTTTTCGTTTAGCTGATGTTCTTCCAATAGATAAAATCACTTCATCTAAAGTTTGTTTTTTTGGATTTAATTTAATTGTAAAACCATCTTTGATTGCTAGTTTATTGATTACAAACGAAAAGGTTTCATATCCATAAAACTGGACATTTAAAGTTTCATAATCTAAAAATAAAGAAAGATTAGCTTTTCCTTTCTCGTTAGTCAAAAGAGCTTTTTTTTTGGAAAAATTATAAACTGCAGCACCTTCAATAGGTGATTTGGAAACAAAATCAATCACAATAATCTCTTGAGCTACGGTTTTCAAAGAAAAAAGCAATAAAAAAAAGATGCTAAGCTGACCTGAAGATTTCATTTAAAATTTCTGTAGATTTTGGTGGTTTGAATTGTTGTAAATGTATTTCATAGTAATTCACAACACTATTAAGTAGTATTTTTTTATTTTCCTTAGTAATATTAATACTAGAAACGTCTTCAAACTTCATGCCTAGAATAGAAAACCAAAGCTTTTTTATTTTGCCTTCAAGATATTTCCCATAGGGTTTTATTGAACTCATACATCCTGATTCGAGATCAAAGAAAGAATCACTAGAGTTATTTGTATTGGGATAAAATCCAATAAATCTTGTTAAATCAAGCATCATTTTGACATGAAACAAACTTATATTTTGATGCTTGTCAAGCCAAAGTAGTTTTTCTTTAAAAAAAACATATAACTCATGATTAGCTCCGTGTTCTTCTTTAACTACCTGATGAATGACTTCGGCTAAAAAAAAAAGTAATGCTTTCTTTCTTAAATCAAAAGGGATGGATGAATAATGTATATCTATTTTGGCTTCTTTAATATAGCCTAGTCGATCACTAGAATTTTTTGGAGCTTCTAACTCAAGTAAATTCAAAGGTTCAAACAATGATTTTGAAATTTTTTTATTTACCCTTGAAGTTAAGATACCCTTCAAAATATAAGACTGTAGACCGTGTTGTTTAGTATAGCATGACGCTATAAGACTGGTATCACCATATTTAATAGTCCCTAATGTTATTGCTTCGAGAGGATAGAGCACTTTTTTATAATTTAAACAACACCTTGAGCCAACATGGCGTCAGCGACTTTAACAAAGCCAGCTATGTTAGCTCCTTTTATATAATTAATATAATTTTTTTCTTTACCATAATCGATACAGGACTGATGAATATCCGACATAATAGTTTTCAATCGTTCGTCAACTTCCTCTCTTTTCCAATTGTATCGCAGGGAATTTTGAGCCATCTCAAGTCCTGATACTGCAACCCCTCCCGCGTTTGAAGCTTTCCCAGGAGCAAAAAGAATTAGACCTGAAGTGAAAACAGCAATGGCCTCTGGCGTAGAGGGCATATTAGCTCCTTCTCCTACACACATACAACCATTTTTCAAAAGAATTTTAGCATCCTTTCCATTTAGTTCGTTTTGGGTTGCACACGGTAATGCTATATCACAAGGAATTTCCCATGGGGTTTTTCCGTCATGATAAGTAGCCTTGGTATACTTTTTTGTATATGCACTAATTCGCTCTCTTTTTTTATTTTTCAGATCCATAATAAATGCAAGTTTTTCAGCATCAATACCATCTGAATCATGAATATAACCCGAAGAGTCAGATAAGGTAAGTACTTTCCCCCCTAGATGAAGACATTTTTCCGCAGCATACTGAGCGACATTTCCTGAGCCAGAAATAGCAATTGACTTTCCTTTCAAGCTATCTCCTTTATTTTCTAACATTTTTTGAGTAAAATAAACTACTCCATATCCGGTTGCTTCAGGTCGAATTAATGAACCTCCAAAAGAAGCACCTTTACCTGTCAAGACTCCTGTAAATTCATTTTGAAGACGCTTGTATTGACCAAATAAGTATCCAATTTCTCTCCCTCCAACACCGATGTCTCCTGCAGGAACATCTCGATTAGGACCTATATGACTGTAAAGTTCAGTCATAAAACTCTGGCAAAAACGCATTACTTCAGTATCTGATTTTCCTTTAGGATTAAAATCAGAACCCCCTTTACCTCCTCCCATGGGAAGAGTTGTCAAACTATTTTTGAAAGTTTGTTCAAAGGCTAAAAATTTTAAAACACTTAAATTTACACTAGGATGAAAACGTAATCCTCCTTTGTAAGGGCCAATTGCGGAATTCATTTGCACTCGATAACCTCTATTTACCTGAATTTCTTCTTTATCATCAATCCAAGCGACTCGGAAAGACAATACGCGTTCAGGCTCAACCATTCTCAATAAAATATTTTGGCCATAATATATATCATGTTTAACTACATAAGGTATTACTGTTTCTGCAACTTCCGTGACAGCTTGCATGAATTCAGGTTCATTTTTATTTTTTGCATTTACTTCTGCAAGAAACTGCTTTACGATTTTATCCATAATTATACAGATTAGATGTTTAAACTAAGATACCTTCTTTTTTGGAATTTCAGAGAAGTTAAAAAAGAAAATCTACTAGACTTTCAACTTTTGAAAACGATTGAATTTTAATATTTTTTGGAGCACCTCCTAGTTTCGAAAATTTTGAAATAGCAATATTCTGAAATCCTAGTTTTGAAGCTTCCTGAATACGTAATTCTGCTTTGGAAATAGGTCTTATTTCACCCGAAAGACCAATTTCTGCTGCAAAACAAATCTTCTGGGAAATGGGAACATCATGATAGCTTGACAGAAGCGCAACAATTACAGCCATATCAAGGGCGGGATCTTCAATTGTCATCCCTCCTGTAATATTAATAAAAACGTCTTTGCTCCCTAAAGCAAAACCAGCTCTTTTTTCTAATACAGCTAAAAGCATGTTTAAACGTTTAGCATTAAATCCCGTACTACTTCTTTGAGGAGTGCCGTAAACAGCTGTACTAACTAGGGCCTGGACCTCTATCATTATTGGCCTAAAGCCCTCGACAGTTGCAGCAATAGCATGACCGCTTAGGGCTTCTTCTTTTTCTGATATTAGTATTTCACTTGGATTGGTTACTTGTTTTAAGCCATTTGAAACCATTTGATAAATTCCAATTTCTGAAGTAGCTCCGAAACGATTTTTTTGAGCTCTCAAAATTCGATATACGTGGTTTCGATCTCCTTCAAATTGCAAAACGGTGTCTACCATGTGTTCCAATATTTTAGGACCCGCTATATTTCCATCTTTAGTGATATGGCCTACTAGAATTACGGGTGTATGTGTAGCTTTCGCAAATTCTATTAATTCCCCAGCTGTAGCTCTAATTTGAGACACACTTCCAGCCCCACTTTCAATATAATTGCTGTTTAGGGTTTGAATGGAGTCTATAATTAGCAGTTTGGGTTTTAATTTTTCAATATGTAAAAAAATTTTTTGTGTTTCAGTTTGACTTAGCACAAAGCAGTTTTCACTTGTAAGACCCATTCTGTCTGCACGTAATTTTATTTGCTGTTGACTTTCCTCACCCGAAACATAGAGGACATTTTTTTTGAAACTAAGCGATAGTTGAAGCAATAAAGTGGATTTTCCAATTCCAGGTTCACCGCCCAATAAAATGACTGATCCAGGAACTAAACCCCCACCTAAAACACGATCTAATTCTTCATCTTGAGTTTTAATTCTGGGAATTTGGGCCACATCTATTTCATTAATAGGTGTAGGTTTTGAATCCGAAGTACTTTGTTTAGAGTCCCACTCTTTGGAAATTTCTTTTTCTATAATTTCTTCTATAAGAGAATTCCAGGACTTACAAGCGTTACATTGTCCCTGCCATTGAGGGTGTTGCGTTCCACAGCTTTGACAGAAAAAAGCTTTTTTTACTTTAGCCATAAGGATTATATTGTACTTTATTTTTGTCGATTGACTAAAGGTAATGCAAAAAAAGAAAGACTTCCACAAACAATAATCATTGCGGTTTGAGAAGTCCACACAATCCAACCGAAAGCCAAGCCAGATTCATTTGAAACCCCAAAAGAAAAAAGCATTAAAGCTACAGAAAAAGGATAAATTCCTATCCCACCATTTGTAGCAGAAATTGTGAGACCCCCAATCACAAAAGCAGGTAACAATGCACTCATACCAAGAGAAGATGTTTCTGGAATAGTCCATTTAATTATCCAAAACATTGCTAGATACATTGACCAAATAAAAAAAGAATGCAAAATAAAAAATCCTTTATTGGGCATGGTTTTTAAACTCATGATTCCATCTAGTAAACCGTTTAGAAATACTTTTATTTTTTTAACTAATGGATTTTGATTTTGTTTAAAAATAAAGTGTAAAATATAGAATCCTGTACCAATAATTCCAGCAACGATTATTAAGTTAATAGGAGGGACTTGTTTTTCATTAAGAACTCTCCAAATCAATTCAAACTGTAGGCTAAGAGCAATAAAAATAAAAACAACTAAGAACATTAAATCAACTAAACGTTCTGCTATTATTGTTCCAAATGCTTTTTCAAAAGGTATTTTCTCATAAGAACTTAATGTTGTTGCTCTTAAGATTTCTCCAGAACGTGGAATACCCAAATTTGCTATGTAAGCGATCATTACAGAGAGGACTGAATTTATAAAACGAGGTTTGTATCCTAAAGGAGCCAACAAAAATTTCCAGCGATAGGCCCTAGATAAATGACTTAAAACCCCAAAACAAACAGAAAGTATTAGGAAACGATAATCTGCATTTTTAATAAAGGTGTAAATTAGAAATCGCTCTTCTTCTGATGTGGCAGATATGGAGATATAAATAAAAAATAAACCGATACTTAGCGGAACTAGAATTTTAAAAATTGATTTTAGTGTGATCAAATTTATTTTAATTGATTGTTAATCTCGTTAGGAAAAACAAGAGCAGGATGAAATTTTTTTGCTTCTTCCAGATCCATTTGAGCATAACTAATAACGATAATCACATCTCCTTTTTGCACCTTTCTAGCTGCGGGACCATTTAGGGTGACTTCACCAGACCCCTTTTCGCCTTCAATAACATATGTTTCAAGCCTTTCACCATTATTTACATTTACAACTTGTACTTTTTCTCCTGTAATTAAATTTGCAGCTTCAATAAGTTTTTTATCTAGAGTAATACTGCCTATGTAGTTTAGATCCGCGTCGGTTACTTTAACTCTATGAATTTTGGATTTTAATACCTCAATCAACATTAAGCAAATGTATTACAATCTCTTCAATTCCGTATTATCTATTAACCTTGTTTTTCCAGCATAAACAGAAACATAAAGCCAAAAATCTTTATTTGGCTTTATTTCTTTAACTGGAATCAGTTCTTTTGGGTTCGCAACAAAGAAATATTCAAGTTTGAGACATTTTTCTTTTGCAATGTTTTTAACAAAAAAGGCTTTCATTTGATCAATATTTCTTTGACCCTCATAAATACTTAGCTTTTCAAGTGTTTCGTATATTAGAGTTGCTGCTTTTCGCTCTTCTTTATTTAACATTAGGTTTCTTGAGCTCATCGCCAAGCCATCATTTTCTCGAACTGTGCGGCAACCTATAATTTCAATACCAAGTTCTAGTTGTGAATTTAGTAATTGGATCACCCTTAACTGTTGGAAGTCTTTTTGACCAAAATAAGCACGATTGGGTTTTAATTTTCTAAGCAATGCCTCTACAATCGTTGCAACACCATTAAAATGTCCAGGACGGAAGGCTCCTTCCATGTAAAAAGCTAGAGATCCAAAATCATATGATTTTGCAATAACTTTATCTGGATATAAATCTCCAGCATCTGGAGTATAAATAATGATTTTTTCATCAATTGAATTAAGAAGCTCTTGATCTTTAGCAATATTTTGCGGATATTTTTTTAAATCATTAGTATTATTAAATTGGGTGGGATTTATAAAAATACTAACTATAACATGATCATTATCGGCAAGAGCTTTTTGGACTAAAGAGAGGTGTCCTTGATGCAGTGATCCCATTGTGGGAACCAGACCCAAAGCCCCAAATTTTTTTTTTAAGTGCTTTTGAATTTGATTGTATGTTGAAAACACAAACATTTAGCATATGATTAACTCTGCTAAAGTACTCAGTTTTTAAGTATATGTCTATTAATTTTGTATTTTTGCAAGACTTTTCCCGAAGGAAATCATCCATATGAAAGATAAGAGAGTTTTAATAATTTCTTCTGAGGTAGTCCCATACCTTCCTCAAACAGAACAAGCAATAAATTCATTCGAAATCCCAAAGGCCATTAATAAAAGTGGCGGGCAGACACGAATTTTTATGCCACGCTATGGATTGATCAACGAGAGAAGACATCAATTGCATGAAGTAATTCGTTTGTCTGGTATGAATTTGGTGATCAACGATATGGATATGCCATTAATCATTAAGGTTGCGTCTATTCCTAAAGAACGGATGCAAGTTTATTTTATTGATAATGAGGAATACTTCAAAAGAAGAGCATTATTACATGATAAAGATGGCAAATGTTTCAAGGATAACGACGAAAGAATGATCTTTTTTACGAAAGGTGTCATAGAAACAGTTAAAAAACTGAATTGGTCTCCAGATATCATTCACCTTCATGGCTGGTTTACTTCACTGTTGCCTTTATATTTAAAAACTTATTACAAGGACGAACCTTTGTTAGCGGATAGTAAAATTATTAGTTCAATTTACAATTCAGATTTCAAAGGAGCATTTTCTAAAAAATTCAAAGAAAAAGTAGCTTTTGATAAAGTAGACACAGAGTATTTGGAACCACTTGAAAAGGCAGACCATGAAGCTCTTACCTCTATTGCTGTTGAGCATTCTGACGGCCTTATTTTGTCTGCTGAAGGTCTTCCTCAATCTATTATAGATCAAGTTAAAAACAGTAATAAGCCTCACTTAGATTACCCTCAATCCAAAGATAAGGATAAGTATATTGATTTTTATTCTCACAAACTTTAACATCAAAAAATTGTTGATGCAAACCCTAACAAAACTTTTTGGAACATTCACACTAGCTTTTATCTTTTTGAGCTGTAATTCTGAATTTTATCCATTGGGAGAAAGTCTTTTGGCGGACCAAGCGCTTGAATTTAAGAAGGAGAGTATTCCTGCTTTTACTTTTCAAAAAAAAATCAAAAAAGTTCAGTCAACAGGGCTGCCTTTAGCCCAGTTAGGCTCTATCAATCATCCAGTTTTTGGAAAATCAGAAGCGAGTTTTGCTTTCCAATTATCGATTGCAAATAATCCTTATTTTGGAAATCATAGGCAACAGTATGAAGATGAAAGTGACGGAACTGATCCTAATTTGATTCCTGAAAATGAATTGGTAAAAGAAGTTTACTTAGAAATCCCTTTTTTTACAAATCGAGATGATGCTGATAATGATGGAGTTATTGACTCGCTGGATGCGGATCCAAATGATCCTCAGAGTAATTCTGATAATGACGAATTAACAGATATAATTGAGTTTACTTCAAATCTAAACCCATTAAGTTCAGATAGTGATGGAGATGGTATTTTGGACCATTTAGATAGTGAAAACGATTCCTATTCATACGAAAATAAAGTCTATCAAATTGATTCTTTGTATGGAAATAAAGAAGCAACCTTTGATCTTAAAATATATGAACTAACTTATTATCTTAATGATTTAGATGCTTCTAATAACTTCGAAACTTCTCAAATTTACTATTCTAATCGTGACTATTTTGAAGAAGGTTTCTATAACACCGTCTTATTCGATGATAACATAAATTTGAATTTTGAAGAGGTTAGGTTTAATTATTTGGAAGATGATCTGGAAACCCCCGATGTTGACGAGACAACTCAAGTTGAGACAAGATTGACTCCACGTATTAGAATTCCACTTGACACTCAGTTTTTTCAAGAAAAACTAATTGACCTAGAGGGGTCTTCGGAACTTGAGACTAACATAGCTTTTCAAAAAGCGCTTCGAGGGCTGATCATAAAAACTGATAATTTTTCAAGCGACTTGTATATGTTATTAGACATTCAAAATGCTTCAATAAATATTTCTTACGAATACGATGACTATGAGACTCAGGGAACCGATGATACTTCAGATGATGTAATCGAAAAAGCAAAAAAAAATTTTACTTTAAATTTTAATGGAATTAGAATTAATACTCTTAAGAACAGTGCTTTTGATGCTGCCATAGAGCAGCGGATTTTGACATCTAATCAAAATACTCCATCTGATAAACTTTATATACAAAGTGGAAGTCTTCTTGGAAAAGTAAGATTGTTTGATGAAGAAAATCTTAACGAGAATGAATTGATAAATGAGCTAAGAGCCAAATCATGGTTAATTAATGAAGCAAATTTGGTTTTTTATATTGATCCAGAAACTACTTCACTTGAAAAATTAACAGCACCTCGTTTATATTTATATAAATATGATTCAGGACAGCCCCTTTCAGATTATCTAAAAGACGGTTCAGTTTCCAATTACGGAGTGAATAGTAATAAGAAAGTTTTTGGTGGACTTTTGGAATATGATGAAAACAATAAGCCATACAGATATAGATTTAACTTAACGGACCACATTTCAAATATTATTAGAAATGATTCATTGAATGTAGATTTAGCACTCGTGGTTTCAGCGAACATAAACGACATTTCGTACGTTAAAGCAACAGTAGATTTTACAGATGAAGAATTAATTTATCCTGTTTCTGCAACTCTAAATCCTCTTGGAACGATTTTAGTTGGTTCTCATCCAGAAACAATAATTGACGATAAAAAACTTAAATTAGAATTAATTTATTCTTCTTATTAAAGTATTTTCCAAACCGAATACGAGACAAGAACAACCAAAAATCCAACTATTCCTTGAAGCATAGTTCCTACAGTGTGGGTTCGATAAGCTGTTTTAACATCCATTCCGCTCATTTGTGAGACAATCCAAAAGTACGAATCATTTGCATGGGATACAGTCATCGAGCCTACCCCTAAAGCCATAATTGCCCAAACCTTGCCCATTTCACTATCTAGTCCTAAAACTGGAAGAATTGGAAAAACAATAGATGAAGTCGTTATTATTGAAACAGTTGAAGATCCCTGAGCAGTTTTAAGTAAAGCTGCTATTATGAATGGGATAAAAATACCTAAGTTTGAAAAAGACGAAATTTCTATTGCATAGTCTTGCAGTGGAATGGTCTGAATAATATTTCCTAATGCACCACCCATACCAGTAATGATTAAAATTGGTGCTGCTTGTTCAAAACCCCTTTTCAGTGAAGAATTAATAAAACTCTTATATTCTTTTTTAACCAATCTAAATGCAAAGATCATTCCTATTCCTAGAGCTATGGCTGGCTGACTAAATAAATTTAGATAGTTAAGTAAAGTTGACTCTATCGGTAGTGATTTAAACAGAGGTCCCAAACACATCAGTATTATTGGGACTACTATTGGTAGTAGGGACTTGATAAAACTAGGTAACTCAAGTTCTTTTTTTGATTTCAAATCTTGATTAAGCTCCTTAGTTGTTATAAAAGTGTTTTTTTTGATTAGGTAGTTTCCGTAGGCTCCACCAACAATAATCAAAACAAATGCTATACTCCCCCCTACAGCAATTAATAATATTATATTCTCTAAATTAAGATTAGCTGCAGCTGCTAATGGACCTGGTGTAGGCGGAACCAATACGTGTGGGGCAAAAAGCCCGGTAGATAGTGCTACCGTTAGACCCACTAAAGGTGTTTTGGTTTGTTTTGAAAGAGTTTTATTTAGTTGCGATAAAATGACAAATGCAGCATCACAAAAAACAGGAATAGAAACTAAATAACCAATAAAACTGATTGCATATGGAAGCGGGAGTCTGTTTAAGTATTTTAACACCCCTTGAGCTAATGCAATTGTCCCGTAAGAACTCTCCAATGCTACACCAATTACTGTTCCAAAAAGAATTAATAATCCTATGCTTTGTACAATTTTACCAAATCCTTTTTGTATTAAATCTAGAGTCTCAAGAGGTTCTAAACCTAATATAAAAGCTAAAAAAAAGGACGCTGTAAATAATACTATAAAAGGATTTAATTTAAAATAGGAAGTCCCAAAGACAATCCAAAGAATTGCTAAAAAGACGCTAAAAAGTGATAGAACCATGATTTTTTAACTGAATTAGAATATCGTTTAATTTTTTATCTAGATTTATCGAGGCAAATTTCATGGCATTTTCCAAAGACATTTCTTTTGGTTTTGTTTCAAATATCTTAACATTAGGCATCCTAGGTATCTTTTTAATACTCGCTTTTCCTGCAATAATAAGCGTAGGGATGTTTTTCTTTACAGCTAATTTTGCTACTTGAAATGGAAGTTTTCCAAAACTACTCTGTTTGTCAAAATGACCTTCCCCTGTAAGCACTAAATCAATCGTATTAATTTGTCTAGATAAATCTGTTTTTTTAGCTAGTAACTGAAATCCATTTTCAATTTTAGCATTAAAAACTCCAAATAGTCCAGATCCGACACCCCCTGCTGCGCCTCCACCTTTTAAATTTTCAATTTCAATATTAAATTGGTTGTAAACCACTTTAGAAAAAACTTTACTACTGTTTTCTAGTTTTTCTATTACTTTTTTTGAAGCTCCTTTTTGTTTAGCATATGTATAAGCTGCTCCATTAGCACCTATAAGTGGATTTTGAACATCACACGCTACCGTTAAATCTGTTTGATTTATTCTTGGATCTAAATTGGAAATATCTATCTGATTTAGCTCACTTAACGCTCCGCCACCAGGGCTAAGTTGTTTTCCATTTTTATCTAAAAGGCGACCACCTAGCGCTGTAATTATTCCACTACCTAAATCATGTGTCGCGCTTCCGCCAATCCCTAAATATATATTTTCACAACCTAGATTAAGAGCATGATTTATCATTTGTCCTGTCCCTAAAGTGGATGTGATCAAAGGATTAAGCTCATGTTTTTTTAACCTTGTAATACCTGCACTCTGAGAAAGTTCAATCCAAGCACTTTTTCCTTTGTCAAATAAGAAATATGGCGCTTTTAGTTTTCTTTCTAAGGCATCTGAAGTATAACAATTGACGAGTTTCCCATTCCCATTTTCTTCTAAAAGAGATAAGGCTCCCTCTCCTGCATCTGAAAAGGGCATTAAAATACATTTGCTTTTAGGAAATACTCTTTTTGTAACCTTTTTCATGATATTTGCCACTTGGATAGCTGTAAGGCTTCCTTTGAAAGAGTCAGGTATTATTAGAACATTCAAATTTAAAAGTATATTTTCCCTAAGATAGTAAAGGAATTCTTTTTTAAGAAATCATTCTAAATCCCTTTTTTCAGCAGAAATATTTTTGATAATTTTAATGGCGTGTTCACGAGAGTTTTCAATGAACCATTTATTTGTTTTGTAACCCCCACAAATTACCCCTGCAAGACAAATTCCTTTTATGTTGGACTCCATAGTTTCTTGATTGTATTTTGGAGTTTTGAATGGATCGTCATGAAAATCCACACCTAGTTTTTCTAACATTTCGAAATTAGGCTCATAGCCGGTCATAGCTAAAACATAGTCATTTGCAAGCTTATGCTTCCCTTTTGGATCCCTAAAATGGACTTGATTAGTTTCAATGTCTATTAATTCTGCTTCAAAGTAGGCCTTAATACTACCTTCTTTAATTCGATTTATAACATCAGGGCGTACCCAATATTTAACATTTTCACCAATTGCTTTTTCACGAATTATCATTGTAACGCTTTTCGCCCCTTTACGATATGTTTCTAAAGCAGCATCTACCGCTGAATTAGCAGCTCCAACAATTATAAGATTCATTCCATAATAGGGATGAGGTTCACTATAGTAATGACGAACTTTGGATAGATTTTCTCCTGGAATATTCAACAAAAACGGTTTGTCGTAAAATCCAGTAGCAATAACTATATTTTTTGCCTGATAGTTTGCAGCTTGAGTCTTAATTTTAAAGCCTTGTGAGCATTTCTCTATTTCATTTATTTTCTCATACAAGTGTAAGTTTAGTTTCCAGTGAGATGTAACGCGGCGGTAATATTCGAGAGCTTCCGCTCGAGTAGGTTTAGAATTGTGAGATATAAATGGGACATCTCCAATTTCTAGTTTGTCAGAGGTGGAAAAAAAAGTCATGTTTAACGGGTAATTGTATAGTGAATTAACCAGCATGCCTTTGTCAAAAATAATGTAGCTAAGACCTTTTTTTTCAGCTTCTATTCCACATGCCAGTCCGATCGGTCCTGCGCCTATAATGATTATATCCTTCATTTAACAAATGTATCATTCTAAGGTGAATTTAGCAAAATAGACAAAAGTTATTTATTATAATAAAACAATAGATTTTAACAATAAATGATTAATAAAACAATATAAATAAGTTATAATTTTATTACAAATAAGGATTATCTATTATAATTTTAATTATGATAGCAAAATCCTTTGCCTTATAAAAAGAGAAAGAATAGATACTAGTAAATAGGTAGTCATTGTTGAGTTTCCGTATCCATATGCGATTGGAATAGCAGTCCCCAACCACCAAATTGGAAACAAAAACAATCCAAGAGAATATTTCATTGAACTAGTAAAAACAATGTCTTTAAATTTTCCAATAACCTTTCTAGTAATCCAAAGAGGAATTAAATTGGGTAAACTAAGCGCAATAGCTAAAAAGTGTATTAAGGATGATTTTTTTTTCCGATTTGGGAGTTTATTAAATGATGTATTTAAGCTAGCTTTTAATTGGTCAAATTCTAACTCAGTAGTTTCTCTGTTAATTTTCTGTTTTTGAATTTGATATTTTTCAGTGTTTTCAGGAAGCCAAAGGCAATCCTTCATTCTGTTTTGAAGTTCTTTTCGAATTTTGTTTATGTTTTCGGCATCTGTTAACTTTACATCATATGACTCCCCAATTTCTATTGGACTACCAAAGACTAAATGTAAAGAACACTGCGGCTGTTGATGATGACCGTAATTAATACCAACAGGTTGCAAGTATATTTTTTTACTAGGGTTTTCTTTATGAGCCTTAAAAGCAAGTCGACTACTTCCTTTTGAAAGATTTTTTAGATAGTATTCGTTATGATGTCCTCCTTCTGAAAACATTAACATAAAGTCTCCATTACCTAAGATTTCATAGCATTTTTTGAAAGTAAAATCGTTTTTCTTAAGATTTTGATAACCATCTCTAATTCTATAAACAGGAAGCATTTGGCATGCATTAAAAAACCACTTAAAAGGGCTTTTAAAAACATCACTTCTGGTGAGTGAAGTTAACTTTTTTGGGGTCATAGAGCCAACTAATAATGGGTCTAAAAGTGCTCCTTGATGATTGGGTGAAAACAAAACCCCCCCATTTTTTGGAATATTTTCGTAACCGTAAACCTTTACAGATCTAAAATAGACGTAATTGAAGTAGCGAAATAGATACTTAAAAGAAAAATATACTAAAGATTTCAAAAATAAAATTCTTAAATAGAATTTCTAAAATACGTTATCTTCTAATTCAAACCAAAAATTATTATACTATAGATTATAAAATTATCCGTTTTGATTACCCTTTGTTTGGAAAGAGAAATCATAAGGAAACATCATATTCATACCTAAATAATTAAATAATAAATGTGTCTTTGATAAATTATTTATTGAATATTGAACATAAATTAAATCACATCAATAATTAGTTAAAATACAATTAAAGAAGTAGCCGTTAGAGTTATAAAAAATGAAACTGTTGTTCTTCTAACCATTACCAGTAAAAAAAATAGACTGCATATTTTGATTACATATTGAACAAATGATTCGTTAATAGTTGCTAACATTTAGAAAAAATTGTTAAATTACTGCAAAATTCGAAAAAATATACGCCACAGACATGTATTAAGAAACGACTAAGGAGTTTAAAACTTTAGTAATTAAGCCTATATTTTAATACTTTGTAAATTTACAATCAATAAAAAAACAACAAAAGCAACAAATGAAAACAAAAAATGTAATTAAAACAGCAATGTTTGCCTTCATGCTTTTTGCAGCAAACATTGTTTTAGCACAAACAACTATCTCAGGTTCGGTTTCTGACTCAGAGAGCCAAGAAACGATACCAGGAGCTAACATTATAGTAGTTGGATCTAGAACAGGAGCAGCTACTGATTTTGACGGGAAATTTCTTTTAAGATCATCTTCAGAATTGCCATTTACTGTTGAAATTTCTTCAGTTGGATATAATTCAACAACTGTTATTGTAACAAATGCTGATCAAGAAATTAGTATTTCCCTTGAACCGGGACAAAGTTTGGATGAAATTATTATTTCTGCGTCAAGAAGACCTCAGAAAATTCAGGATTCTCCACAATCCGTTTCAATAATAACAGCTAAAGATCTAGAAAATAATTCAAATGTAACGGACCCAATAAGATCCTTAGTTGATATCCCAGGAGTTCAATTACAACAACAATCTGCTAACGTAATTAACATTGAAATGAGAGCAGGATCTGGAGTCTTTGGAACTTCTACTTTTCCAATGCTAGATTACAGAAATCTTTTTAATCCGACGTCTTCATCTTTTTTAAGTTACCAAAGTGGATTGTCTAATATCGATATTGCAAGAGTTGAGGTAGTTAGAGGAGCTAACTCAGCACTTTATGGACCAGGAGTTTCTTCGGGGGTAGTTCATTTTTTATCTAAAAATCCTATTGACTATCCAGGGACGACAGTTGAACTAATTGCAGGAGGTCTAGCCACTACAGGCGCTGCACTTCGACATGCGTGGGCTAATGAAAAGAAAACTTTTGGATTTAAAATTAACGCTAAATACTTGAGAGGAGATGATTTTACTTTGGATCCAAATGATCCAAATGATCAAGCAAACGTTGCAAAATTTGCAGATGAAATTAGAGAACCAGTAATCACAAATGATGTTGCTGACTTATCTCAACAAGGGCGACTTCTTCTTTCAAATCAGGATTTATACCCTGATGGAAATAAGGGATTAAAAACAAACTACAGAAATTCAACTGTTAATGCTCATTTAGAATATAGACCTACTGACAAAACAAATATGTTTTTGTCTGGTGGTATGAATACCGGTGATGGATTTTTTGCTAATTCACAGGGATATGGTAGAACTGACGGGACTGAATACTGGACACAATTTAGACTCCAATCTGGAGGTCTTTTTGCTCAAGTTAATTATGTAAATAATGATGGAGGTACAGAAGAAAGCCCCACTTTTTTATATGGAACAGGTTTAAACCAATTAACAAAAAGAGCAGGTTTTGAAACTCAACTTCAATATAATTTTCAAATCCCTTCATTTCTAAATTCTGATTTCACAGTCGGTTGGGACACTAGAACTAATACTCAAGATTCTCAAAATACAGTCTGGGGAAGAAATGAACTAAACGATGATTATAATATTTCAGGAGTTTACTTACAAGGAACTCTGCAGTTAGGATCTAAATTAGATTTAACCTTTGCAGGTAGATATGATAGCTATGGCTTTTTAGATGATTCTTCTTTTGCACCAAGGGTAGCACTTGTATATAAAGCAAGCCCTAAGCATACTTTTAGAGCCTCTTATAATCAAGCAGCATTTATTCCATCAGCATTAGAAATGTTTATTGACTTTCCGGTTAATTCTCCCGCACCTGGGGTATTTGATATATGGCTTTCAGGTCAGGCTAATCCTCAAACTTTTAATGGCGCTAGCGATGTGATAGATTTCTCGGTACCTGGATGGCCAGACCTACCTGTTGGAACACCAGGAATACCCCTAGCATATTTTTATGGAGCAGCAGCAGCAGTCGGACAATTAGCTCCAACCCTTGCCGGTTCAGCGGCAGGTATTATTGCTCAAAACCCAGCAGCAGCTCCACTTATTCCAATTTTTAATCAATTTTTTGCCACATATCAAGGACCTTCAGGATTGACTGGAACTTTAGCACCTTTTGATATATTTACAGGACAGCCTATGACAAGTTATGAGGACACGGGAAAAGGAGAAATAGGAACATTAAACAGTTTTGAGCTTGGTTATCAAGGAATTATTGGTGACAGACTAGCTGTTTCCTATGACCTTTATACTTACTCCAAAACAGGATTTACAAGATTTACAGCTCTTGCACCAACATATTCTTTTGAAGGTAGTGATAACTTACCAAGTGATCTTGCTGCTCAAGTAGTAGCTGATTTAATAGCAGATCGAACTATAAACGCGACTGTACTTGGAGCTGTTCAAGCTCAATACGCAGGTCAAGGAATTCCTTTAACTGGTATTCCAGGAGTAGCGCCTTCCGCAGCAGCACAAGCCGCAGGAACAGTAGCAGCAATAGCCGGTGGATATGGTTTAGGTTTTACTGCTTTAGGACAGGGTTTAAATGGATCTGCAGTTTCAGGATTATATCCAATTATTGGTGCGGTAGAATCATCTCAAGCTCCTAATGACGGAATGGTTCACTCTGCTTCTGGATACAGAAGGTTTGGAGATGCCACAAGAAGCCATTACGGAATGGATCTATCTTTAGAATATTTTTTAAATGATGAATGGACTTGGTACGGAAACTCTTCTTGGCTAAGCCAAACAGATTGGGCAGTTGGTGATGATGATTTACCATTTACGAGTTATTTAAATTCACCTAAATTTAAATTCAGAACAGGACTTGCATATGCAACAGATAAAGGATTTAGAGGTAAAATTTCTTTTCAACATGATGATGCTTTTTTTGTTGAACAAGGACTATTTATTAATGGTCTAGCAGATGAAAAAAATCTTATTGATATGAACATTGGATTTAAGTTCAATGACAACCTTGCAATAGATCTTAGTGGAAATAATATTTTTGATCAAAAATATAGAGCCATGCCAGGTTTGCCTGTAATAGGAAGAAGAATTTTAGCTAAGGTTACATTGAATTTTTAAATTAGAATATTTAAAAAAGGGTAATCACTTAAGTGATTACCCTTTTTTTTTATAAAAAAATGAAACATAAAAAATCTTTATTATTGAATTACCCAAACGAATAAGAAAAGATTTAACCCTAGGCAGGCAATTAAGGAAATGGGATAGATTTTTAAAGAAAATATAATATTAAGGAACAGTAAAGATCAGGTGCTTATCGATAAACAAATAAATGCTGTTCAAAAAAGAAATAAATCACAAATAAGCAGATTACAAATGCTTAATATAAATATTTGTAATTTAACTAAACAAAAAAAATATGTTTGATTTAAAAGGACAAGTAGCAATTATAACTGGTGGAGCACGAGGAATTGGAGAAGGAATTTGCGATATTTTTTGCAAAGCTGGAGCTACAGTTGCTCTTTGGGATGTGATTGATGAAGGAGCTGCAACAGCTGAGAAAATTTCTGCATCAGGAGGATCTATTTTTTTTCAAAAAGTAAACATTACAGATAAAGCTTGTGTGGATAAGGCTATAGATAAAATTATGGCTGATCACGGAAGGGTTGATATTTTGATAAATAATGCAGGAGTTATTCGTGATCGTTCTTTTATGAAAATGTCTCAAGAAGAATGGGATACAGTAATTAATGTAAACCTTACCGGAATGTTTGTTGTCACCAAGTCTGTATTTCCGATTATGAAAGAAGCAGGTTATGGAAGAATTATTTCAGCTTCCTCAATTAATGCCCAAGCAGGAGCTTATGGTCAAGTAAATTATGCAGCAACAAAAGCAGGTGTTTCTGGCTTTACTCGAGCACTTTGTAAAGAAGGAGGCCGTTATGGAATAACCGTAAATGCGGTAGCACCCGGGTTTATTAAATCATTAATGTCAGACTCAATGCCAGAAGATATTATTAAATCAGGAATTGCTCAAATACCTGTTGGACGTATTGGAACTCCAAAGGATATGGGCTACACTTATTTATTTTTAGCATCTAAAGAAGCTAGTTTCATTTCAGGAATAACTCTTCATGCCAACGGTGGTGCATTACCAATGTAAATATGAAAAACAGCACAAGAGATTTATTTGAATTAACGGGAAAAGTTGCTATTGTTACAGGTTCTAGCAAGGGAATTGGTTTATCAATTGCGCGTGCATTAGCTGAGTATGGAGCAAAAGTAGTAATTAGTAGTCGTTCGCAACAAGCTCTTGATTTAGTGGCAAATGAATTACAAGCAGAAGGACTCGATGTCCATGGTTATGCATGTCACGTTGGAGAAGGGGACCAGCGAAAAGCTCTTGTAAAAAAAATAATTGAAAACTTTGGACGTATAGATATACTAATCAATAATGCTGCAATTAATCCTACCTACGAATCTTTGGAAAAAATGACTGAATCGGTTTATGATAAGATGATGAACGTGAATTTAAAAGCGTCGTTTGATTTAAGTAATCTTTGTTTTCCACACTTAAAGGCAAATGGAAATGGGGCGATCATAAATACTGCATCTGTAGAAGGCTTAAAACCGAGTTTTGGTTTGGGAATTTATAGCGTAACTAAAGCCGCTTTAATCATGCTTACTCAGGTCCAGGCAAAAGAATGGGGAAAGCACGGAATTCGATCTAATGCGATTTGTCCAGGTTTAATTCAAACAAAATTTAGCACTGCACTTTGGCAAAATGAAGCTTTATTGAAACAAGTAGAAAAGGAATTGCCAGCAGGTAGAATTGCACAGCCAATTGAGATGACAGGATTAGCTGTTTATTTAGCTTCAGACGCAGGAAGTTATTCCACAGGCGGAATTTATACTGCAGACGGCGGACATATGATGGTTTAAAAAAACAAAAATGGAATTACAAAAGACACAGGAGGCATACAAAACTTTATTTGAAACAATTAGTGAAATGGAAAGCTATGTTGGTAAAGAATTAGGACTTACTGATTGGTACACAATGGATCAAGAACGAATTAATACTTTTGCAACAGCTACTGAAGATCTTCAATGGATTCATCTTGATAAAGATCGTTGCAAAAAAGAATCTCCATATAAACAACCAATTGCGCATGGATTTTTAATCCTTTCGATGAGCTCTAAAATCATGTTTGATAGTTACGAATTAAAAAATGTCTCAATGGCTATTAATTATGGTTTGGACAAAGTTCGTTTTCCAAATGCTACACCTGCAGGTTCTCGTTTCAGGGGAAGAGTCGTATTGGCAGAATTAAGTAAAATCCCCAAAGGAGTAAAATACAAGTTAAATATAGTAATTGAATTAGAGGGACAGGAAAAGCCCGCATGTGTAGCGGAATTTATAGCCCTTGCATATACTTAAAAAAATGGGGAAAGCAGTATTATTTGATTTACTAGAAGGAGTAGCAACCATTACATTAAACCGACCTGATCGTTATAATGCAGTCAATCAAGATTTGGTGGATGGAATTTCTAAATCTCTTCAAAAATGCGAACAAGATGAAGCTATACGAGCCGTCGTAATTACAGGCTCCGGGCGGGGTTTTTGTGCTGGGGCAGATATGAGCGTTTTTGGAGAAGATGTTACTCCAGAGCAAAGAGCTCAATACATAATAGATGAATATCAGCCCTTGATGAATCAATTTTTTACTTTAAAAAAGCCAATTATTGGTGCAATTAACGGAACTGCTGCTGGAGTTGGTGCAGCATTTGCTCTTGCTTGTGATTTTAGAGTAATGAGTGCCCAAAGTGGTATTTTATATGCATTTGTTAACATAGGACTAGGACCTGATGGTGGAGCAAGTTGGCTGTTGTCACGTCAAGTAGGATATAGCAAAGCTCTTGAAATAGCAATCAGTGGAAATAAACTCAAAGGAGAAGAATGTCTATCATTAGGCCTAACGAACCGCTTAGTAGATGACCAATATATTCTAAGTGAGGCTCAAAGTTGGGCAAAAAAATTAGCAAATTGTCCTACACTAGCAATTGGTATTGCCAAAGAAGACATCTTTTTCTCAATGACCAATAATTTAAATGATACTATTGCTTTCGAAGCAAATCAGCAAATTGAGGCATTTAAAAGTCATGATCTTAAAGAAGGGGTTACGGCTTTTATTGAAAAGCGAAAGCCTAACTTTTTGGGAAAATAATATTATATTATTACAATGAAATTCGAAGAAATTAAAATTAAAATCAGCGCCTTTATAAAAGAAGAATTACTAGAGCTTGAACCATGGATTTTAAATGTTGAATGGGAAGAGAAATTACCCAAACTAAATCAACTGCGAGATAAAGTTAAATCATTAGAATTGTGGCTTCCACAAATCTCAAAAGAATATGGAGGCCTAGGCTTAACGAATGCTCAGCACGGCGAAGTAAGTGAAATTCTCGGTTCTAGTCCCTATGGACATTATTGCTTTAACTGTCAGGCTCCAGACGCTGGAAATATGGAAATATTAATAGAATTTGGAACTGATGCGCAAAAAGAAAGCTATTTGTATCCACTTTTAAAAGGGAAAACTAGAAGTTGTTTTGCAATGACAGAACCAGATTATGCAGGATCAAATCCCGTTAAAATGGGTACTGTTGCAAATAAAGAAGATGGTAATTATGTGATTAATGGCCATAAGTGGTTTACTTCTGGTTTTGACGGTGCAGCCTTTGCTATTGTAATGTTAGTTACTGATCCGTTTGGAGAGAATCCCCATAAAAAAGCAAGTCAAGTTATAGTTCCTACCCAAACAGATGGAATCGAATTTGTTAGAAATATTTCTATTATGGGTCATCCTGGAGGGGGATGGGAGAGCCATGCAGAAATTAAATTCCACAATGTAAAAGTCCCATTAACAAACGTATTAGGTGGTGATGGAGAAGGTTTCACTATTGCACAAAAACGACTTGGACCAGGGCGTATCCATCACTGTATGCGTTGGATCGGTATGTGCGAACGTGCTTTTGATTTAATGTGTAAAAGAGCTGCTTCAAGAGAAATTACGGAGGGTGTGATGTTAGGGGAAAAACAATCTATCCAAAATTGGATTTCAGAATGTCGTGCGGAGATTAATGCGGCGCGACTCTTGGTTCAAGATGCTGCTAATAAAATTGATACACAAGGGGCTTATAAAACTCGATCTGAAATATCTATTATTAAATTCTATTGTGCTCAAGTATTACAAAAAGTTGTTGATTGTGCTATACAGACACATGGGGCATTAGGTGTTACTGATGATACTATTTTAGCAGCTTATTATCGTCACGAAAGAGCTGCCAGAATATACGATGGAGCTGATGAGGTTCACAAGAGTCGTTTGGCAAAAAGTATTTTAAAGCCTTACTTTAAAAACGTCTAATCTTTTTTAAATAAAATGGGGAGAATTTTAGCTTTTAAAAGCTGCATTGAATCCAAAAAAAAATAATGGAAAAACAATTAATAAATTAGATGAATATTTTGAAATGAATAAAGCGTCACTCGATACGGCTGGTAGAGTAAGAGTAGGCCAGGAGCTTCCTATTCCTGCACTAGAGAGCTTTCTAAAAAAAGAATTAAAGTTACCTGGAGGTAAGCTTAATGTTCAGCAATTTCCTTCAGGCTATTCAAACTTAACTTATCTATTGATATTTGGTGATAAAAAGTATGTTTTAAGACGTCCGCCCCACGGAGCACAGATCAAGTCTGGACACGATATGGGGCGTGAATTTAAATTGCTTTCAGGATTATACCCTACTTATAAAAAAGTTCCGAAACCAATACTTTATTCAGAAGATCTAAGCATTATTGATGCTCCTTTTTATATTATGGAACGTATGGAGGGAATTATTTTTCGAGGGCACACTTCAATAGAAGAAATACCAAGCAAGTCTGAACTGAAAAGTCTTTCAAAATCTTTTTTAAATACTTTAGTTGAAATTCATCAAATTGATTATGGTAAAGTTGGCCTATCTTCCATTGGCTATCCAGAGGGCTATGCTAAACGTCAAGTTGACGGATGGACAAAGCGCTACTTATCTTCCTCAACCCATTCTTTTGACGGTATTAAAAAAGTTTATAAATGGCTAGAGAAAAATATCCCTGATTCACCTGATTCAACACTTATACATAACGATTTTAAATACGACAACCTTATGTATTCCTCAGATGGTTCATATGATATTAAAGGTATTCTGGATTGGGAAATGGCAACTATTGGAGATCCTTTAATGGATTTAGGCACGAGTCTTGGATATTGGTTTCACGATTCTGATCCTCAATTTATAAAAAATTTTCAGATGAATATTTCAGTTTATCCAGGCAATCTAAGTAGAAGTGAATTAGTAGCACTTTATTCTCAAAAAACTGCTATTGATGTAAGTAATATTGTCTTTTATTATGTTTTTGGGGTTTTTAAAATAGCTGTAATTATTCAACAAATTTACTACAGGTATAAGCAAGGACTTACAACAGATAAACGTTTTAAAGATTTAGATAAAGCAGTAAAATTATATGGTGACATTGGTCATCAAGCGATTATAAAAAACACTATTGATAATTTATTTTAACTCGTATGCAAATTGAAAACGAAGTGGCAGTAAGTGATTTTAGAATGGAGACACGCTCTTGGCTAAAAGCCAACTGTCCAAAGAGTATGTGTAAATCCATAAAAGACCCTTTTGATCTATATTGGGGTGGGCGTAATGCCAAATTTAATTCTGAAGATCAGAAGATATGGTACGAACGAATGCTTGAAAGACGCTGGATAGTTCCTTACTGGGAAACAAAATATGGTGGCGGCGGATTAACCCCTGAAGAAAATAATATATTAACACAAGAAATGACACGTCTTGGTTGCAGAAAACCTTTATATAGTTTTGGTATAGCTATGTTAGGTCCTGCATTATTAAAATTTGCAACAGAGGAACAAAAATTACATTATCTCCCTGAGATAGTTGAGGGTAAAATATGGTGGTGTCAGGGCTATAGTGAGCCCAATGCAGGAAGTGATTTGGCAAGTTTACAAACGAAAGCTATTGATAAAGGAGATTATTATGAAGTTACAGGTTCAAAAGTGTGGACTTCATATGCCGATAAATCTGATTGGATTTTTTGTTTAGTTCGAACAGACTTCGAGGCGACCAAACATAATGGAATTAGCTTTATGCTTATAGATATGGCTTCTGAGGGTGTTAGTACAAGGCCTATTAAATTGATTAGTGGTAAATCTCCTTTCTGTGAAACATTTTTTGATACAGTAAAAGTGCCTAAAGCTAATTTGATTGGTAATTTAAACGAAGGATGGACCATCGCTAAATATTTATTGACTCACGAGCGTCAGATGATTGGTGGTATTGGAGAAACTGATACTAGAAAAAATGTTCACGAAGTAGCTCTAGAAAATCTAGCCATACAAAATGGTAAAATTGCAGATTCTATTTTACGAACAGAAATTACCCATTTTGAAACTGATGAAGAAATTTTTGATTTGACTATACAACGTATTACCGATGAAGCCAAAACAGGAAATAACTCAGGAGCCTTATCCTCTTTCTTTAAACTTTATGGAACTGAATTGAATGTTACTCGACAAGAATTATTGATTGCCGTTAACGGATCTGATGGCTTAATTTGGGAAGAAAATGAAAAATCAGACGGGGATTTAGCACGTAAGTTTTGTCGTTCTAAAGGAAATACAATAGAAGGAGGAACTTCAGAGATTCAGTTGAATATTATATCAAAACTCATTTTGGGCTTGCCCACAAAATAAAATAGAATGGCATTAATAATAACAGAGGAACAAAAAATGCTGAAAGATTCAGCAAATGAACTTTTAAACACAAAAGCACCTGTGAATCAAATGAGGGTTTTACGAGATGCAAAATATTCTAGTTTTGACAAAGAATTATGGAAAGAAATGGTGGCTATGGGTTGGACAGCATTAACGATACCTGAAAGCTATAATGGTCTTGACTTTGGTTATGTTGGATTAGGACAAATCATAGAAGAAACGGGAAAAACTCTTTCTAAATCTCCATTGCTTTCTTCAATTCTATTGGGTTCTTCTGTTTTACGTTTAGCAGATAATGAAGACTTAAAGAAAACTTTTTTTCCGGGAATAATGGAAGGAACTATTCAATTTGCATTGGCTCTTCAAGAGGGAAAACACCACCAAGTAGATAATTTTAAAACAACTGTTAAAAGATCTGGAGAAGGTTTTGTGATCAATGGACATAAAAATTTCATTATTGATGGAGCTACCGCTAATCATTTTATAGTTGTTGCAAACTCTGATAGGGGATTAGGATTTTTTTTAGTAGCTGCAAATACTCCTGGAATTACAATCTCTAAAGACATACTTTTAGATGCTGGTACTTATGGAGATGTTCATTTCAAAGAGGTTTATATTCCTAAAAACTATCAACTAAATATTAAAATAAAAGGGGAAGAGTTGCTTAATTCATTATTGAGCATTGCTTACAGCGGTTTATCTGCTGAGATGTTGGGAATTATTCAACAGGCTTTTGATATGACAATTAAGTATTTAAAAGAACGGCAACAGTTTGGTGTAGTAATTGGTACATATCAGGCGCTTCAACATCGTGCGGCGAAGCTTTTTGGAGAAATTGAATTGTGTAAAAGTATTGTTTTGAAGTCTCTTCAAGCACTGGATGAAAATTCAGAAGAACGTTTTAAATATGCTCATTTAGCTAAAGCTAAATTGGGGAAAACCGTTAAGCTAGTGACAAACGAGGCTATCCAGATGCATGGTGGTATTGGCGTCACAGATGATGCAGATATAGGATTCTATATTAAACGCGCTCGAGTAGTTCAGCAATTATTTGGAGATTATAATTACCATTTGGATTGTTTAGCAACGATGAAAGGATACTAATTTGACTTAGAAAAAAAAGTAGGTCAAAAAAGTTAATTCTGAGCTGTTTTTTGAGAGGAACACCTTATATTTGCTGCATCAAAATACACTTTAAAATAATCGCTAAGTAGAATAAAATGACTCAAAGTAAAGGTAATGTTTCTCAGATTATAGGACCCGTAGTAGATGTAGATTTTAGTGGGGAAAACAATCCACTCCCTAAAATTTATGATGCTTTAGAAATTATTAACTCAGATGGTTCAAAGTTAATCTTAGAGGTACAATCACATATAGGACAAGAAACAGTTAGAACCATTTCTATGGATTCTACTGACGGATTAAGTAGAGGTACTGAGGTGAAAGCACTCGGTAATCCGATTCAAATGCCTATCGGTGAAAATGTTTACGGACGCCTTTTTAACGTCATTGGAGACGCTATTGATGGAATGGAAAATCTTCCTAAAGATGGTAAAGACGGATTACCTATTCATCGTGAAGCTCCAGCTTTTGAAGATCTTTCTACCTCTACTGAAGTTTTGTTTACCGGAATTAAAGTTATTGACCTTATAGAGCCTTACGCTAAAGGTGGAAAAATCGGCCTTTTTGGTGGAGCTGGAGTTGGTAAAACTGTACTGATTCAAGAATTAATTAATAATATTGCCAAAGGTCATGGAGGACTTTCTGTTTTTGCAGGAGTTGGAGAACGTACTCGAGAGGGAAATGACCTTCTTCGTGAGATGTTAGAGTCAGGGATTATCAATTATGGTGATGACTTTTTACATTCTATGGAAAACGGAGGATGGGATTTGAAAAAAGTAGATAAACAAGCCATGAAAAAATCAAAAGCAACTTTTGTGTTTGGTCAGATGAATGAGCCTCCTGGAGCGCGTGCTCGTGTTGCACTTTCAGGATTAACTATTGCAGAATATTTTCGTGACGGTGCTGGAGATGGACAAGGAAAAGATGTATTGTTTTTTGTTGATAATATTTTCAGATTTACTCAAGCAGGATCTGAGGTATCAGCATTACTTGGGCGTATGCCTTCAGCAGTTGGATATCAGCCCACATTAGCGACTGAAATGGGAGCCATGCAAGAGCGGATTACTTCAACAAAAAAAGGGTCGATCACTTCTGTACAAGCAGTTTATGTTCCTGCAGATGACCTCACAGACCCTGCTCCAGCGACTACTTTCGCCCATCTAGACGCAACAACAGTATTGTCTCGTAAAATAGCAGAATTAGGAATTTATCCAGCTGTTGATCCATTAGATTCAACTTCTAGAATTCTCTCAGCTGATATATTAGGTGATGAACATTATGATTGTGCTCAACGTGTAAAGGAACTCCTACAACGTTATAAAGAATTACAAGATATTATTGCCATTTTAGGAATGGATGAATTATCTGAAGAAGATAAATTAGCTGTCTATCGTGCCCGAAGGGTACAACGTTTTCTTTCTCAGCCGTTTCATGTTGCAGAACAGTTTACTGGAATACCAGGAGTGTTAGTAGATATAAAAGAGACGATTAAAGGATTTAATATGATCATGGATGGTGAATTAGATCATCTTCCAGAAGCTGCCTTTAATTTGAAAGGTACTATTGAAGAGGCGATTGAAGCCGGTGAAAAAATGTTAGCTGAAGTATAAGTTTATGGAACTCAATATCGTTTCCCCCGAAGCTCAACTTTTTAGCGGAGAAGTATTTAGTATTACTGTTCCCGGCGCTTCTGGGTCATTTCAAATTTTAAACAACCACGCACCTATTGTTTCTTCATTAGTGGCTGGAAAAGTTAAAATTCAAGGAAAAATAACCCTTGATGAATCTGTAAAACATCATTTTATTAAGGAAGATGAACAATCCTATTTTTTAGATATAATTTCCGGTGTGATTGAAGTTCGAGAAAATAAAATAATTCTACTTACTGATTAATCACCACCAAGAACCTTAATTAGACGAGATATATAATTTCCTCAAAAAGTTTCTCTTAGCGTTTCAAAAATTAATTGTTTTTCCCAGCCACGATAGTTTAGAAAGTCAATTATTTTTTTCTTTTGCTCAACCTCAGAAAGATGACTAGTTTCTTTATATCTTTTCTTAAAAAGAGCATAAAAGGTTTTATTGTATTCTTCTTCTGAAATTTCTTTTAATCCTAATTTAATATTGTATTCAGAAATTGAGCGCTGTTTCAGTTCAATAATTATGCGTCTTTTCCCCCATTTTTTAATTCTGAATTTTCCTCGAGCAAAACTTTGTGCAAAGCGAGATTCGTTTAAATATTTTTCTTGAATTAAATGCCCTTTAATTTCTTCTCTTGCCTGAGGGACGACGCCTAGTTCTATTAATTTATAATGAACTTCTTTATGACAACGCTCTTGATAGGCACAATAGTGTTCAAGTTTATTTTTAGCTTCTTCGAGGGTAAAAGATTTTTTTTGCATTTAGAATCAAAAATAAAGTATTCTATTGAATTTTAAAATCAATAAGAAAGTGTTAAAATAAAAAAACCGCAACTTCCAGGGAAGTTGCGGTTTTTTAGTATTAAGGATGAAGTCTTCGTCTTTCTTTATTTAGAAATCTAAACTCCAAATATTGATAAGCATGGCGTGGAACAATACGAATCCACTTCTTATTTTCAAAATACCATTTTAAACGTTGGGATGGAAACCCATTTAAAAGGTAAGCGGCTAAAAAAGGATGCAAGTGCAAATGCATTTGCTCCGATTCATTACGCTTGTTCTTAGCAATTTTACTAAGCTCTGTGTTGATTTTGTCAATTAAGACAATAGGCGCTTCTACTTCTCCATTTATATTAGGGTTAGCCTCTTTGGTTTTGATATTCATTTCAGGTCTCACGCGTTGGCGTGTGATCTGAATAAGGCCAAATCTACTGGGGGGCAGAATCTTGTGTTTAGTTCTGTCTGTACTCATTTCATCACGAAGGTGTTCAAATAGTTTTTTTCGATTTTCGTTTGAATTCAAATCAATAAAATCAACTACTATGATACCTCCCATATCTCGCAATCGCAATTGTCTTGCGATTTCTGTAGCAGAGATCATGTTAACCTCAAAAGCAGTTTGTTCTTGACTTTTTGAACGACTTGACCGATTTCCACTATTGACATCAATGACATGTAACGCTTCAGTATGTTCAATAACTAAATAGGCTCCTTTTTGCATTGAAACCGTGGTTCCAAAAGCAGTTTTAATTTGCCTTTCTATCCCGAATTTTTCAAAAATAGGGAGGTGATCATTGTACATTTTAACAATCGACTTTTTATCAGGAGCTATGGTTTCAATATAGTCTTGAATTTCCGATTGCATTTCGGCATCATCTACATGAATTCCGGTGAAGTTGTCATCAAATATATCTCGCAAAATACTAGAAGAACGGTTGATTTCACTCAACACTTTTGTTGGATATTTATCAATCTGTTTAAGCTTGGTGGATAAATTTTTCCACCGTGTTAATAATTGTTGAATATCAGCATCTAGAGCGGCAACTTTTTGACCAGTAGCAACAGTACGTATGATAAGACCAAAACCTTTTGGACGAATACTTTGCACTAATTTTTTTAGTCTATTTTTTTCTGCTCTATCTTCAATTTTTTGGGAGATAGAAACTCGATCTGAAAAAGGCATTAAGACCATAAAGCGGCCTGCTAACGAAATTTCCGAACTCAATCGAGGTCCTTTAGTTGATATAGGCTCTTTAACTACTTGAACCAAGACAGTCTGTTTGGGAGATATTATGTCTCCTATATTTCCATCTTTATCTATATCATTTTCGTAACGAAATTGTTTTAAAAGATAATCTTTGTTTTTACCTGTGCTTATCTGTTTAATATATTTTATTAGTGAAGGAAGTTTCGGTCCAAGATCATGATAGTGTAAAAAACCATCTTTTTCGTGGCCAACATCAATAAATGCTGCATTTAAACCGGGAATAGATTTTCTGATTTTACTGACAAATATATCGCCTACAGAAAACTTATTATCTTCTACTTCTTTATTAAGCTCAATTAACTTTCCATCTTTGAGCAGTGCAAAATCAACAGCAGAGGAATGCGAACGTATAATTAATTCTTTATTCACTCTGAATTATTTTGTGCTATTGTGAGATATCTCATAATAACGGATTAAACAATGTTTTCAGGATTTTCCTGTAGCAGTAATCATTTTTTTTGAAAACCGCATTTCAATGAACGTTTTGGTAAATTTTTAAAGTGTCTTACCGAGCACTATTTTTTAGTTTTATGACGATTAGCTCTACTGCGTTTTTTACGCTTATGAGTCGCTACCTTGTGTCTTTTACGTTTTTTACCACTTGGCATATGCTAAATGAATTTAAATGTTAGTATTTTTATTTAACAGGTACTTTTGACTTAATTCCTTTCATAAAGATTTTAGCCGGTTTAAATGAAGGAATATTGTGGGAAGGTATTTTGACAGCAATATTTTTTGAAATATTACGACCAGTTTTTTCCGCTCTAGTTTTAATAATAAAACTTCCAAATCCTCTTAAATAAACATTTTCACCTTTTTCAAGAGAACTTTTCACTTCTTTCATGAATTTCTCAACAGTTGCTTGAACATCAGGTCGGTCTAAACCAAGTTGATCTGAAATGTTAGATACAATGTCTGCTTTTGTCATAGTTGAATTGTTTTTTTGCTAAAAATTTATGGCCTGCAAATATATAAATTTTAATTATAAAATACTCTGTCTAAATATTTTATATTATACTTGTTGATCTATTATATAAGCATTTCCAAAAATTGAATTGGACTAAAAAATTACTTTTATGGTATGCTGACAACAAACGGTCTTTTGAATGGCGCAATACTCGTGAACCATACAAAATATGGTTATCAGAGATTATCTTGCAACAAACACGAACTGCTCAGGGCCTACCCTATTACATAAAATTTATAGAGACTTTTCCAAAACTCGAGGATTTAGCAATCGCTAGTGAGGATGAAGTATTGAAATTGTGGCAGGGATTGGGATATTATTCTCGTGCTAGAAATTTACACAGTACAGCCAGATTTATTTATTTTGAGTGTGATGGATTTTTCCCAAATACTTTTGAATCCATCATGAAGCTCAGGGGTGTAGGGGATTACACTGCTAGCGCAATCGCTTCTATATGTTTTGATATTCCTCAGGCCGTTGTAGATGGAAACGTTTATCGTTTTTTCTCTCGTTATTTCGGAATCATAACTCCAATAAATTCAAGTCAGGCCCAAAAAGAATTTAAGACTAAAGCCATGGAACTGATTGATGTTTCTGAGCCAGGAGAATTTAATCAGGCTGTTATGGAATTTGGAGCCATTCAATGCAAACCTAAAAAACCCTCTTGTACTTCTTGTCCTTTTTGTTCTGATTGTGTTGCGTACAATCAGAACAAGATTAATTTTTTACCTGTAAAAACATCTAAAACTAAAGTAATAAATCGATTTTTTAGTTATTTGGTCATTTCTGACAAATTAAATAATTTTTTAATGGAAAAAAGAATTGAAAAAGGAATTTGGCAAAACTTGTACCAATTTCCACTTATAGAAACCAATTCATTACAAAAAAAAGTCTCAAGACTTCAAAATCATATAGATTCTAATGAAAAGCTAGAAATTGATATCGATCAGATTAAACTTTGGAATACAGTCCCAATTATACACAAGCTTAGTCATCAAACTTTATTTATCCAATTTTGGATTATATCTAATTCTAGTACGTTGAAAGATGGAATTTCAAAAGAAAAAATTGAAGAACTTGCCGTCCCAGTTGTAATCAATAACTTTATAGAAGATTTTTTTTAAATTGATTACTAGATTTTTTAGATTTACCTTTACAAACAAATTAAAAATCTTAAAACATGAGCGGAACATTAAACAAAGTTATGCTAATTGGTCATCTGGGAGATGATGTAAAAATGCATTTTTTCGATGGTGGTGGTTCAATAGGAAGATTTCCCTTAGCAACTAATGAATCTTATGTAAATAAAAATTCAGGTGAAAAAGTAACAAATACAGAATGGCATAATATCATAGTTCGAAATAAGGCTGCTGAAGTTTGTGAAAAATACTTAAGTAAAGGAGATAAAATTTATATTGAAGGGCGAATTAAGACTCGAAAATGGACTGATGATACAGGAAATGATCGTTATTCGACTGAAATAAATGTTAATGAATTTACCTTTCTATCAACTAAAAAAGGTGATGATTCAGTTTCTTTAACCACAGAAAACATGAGTAGTTCTCCAAATATTGAAGAAAATCCTCTTGAGACAAAAGATTTACCTTTTTAAACTTAACTTTTTTTGGACTCTACCCTATTATTTACATCTAGTTCTTTTTTTTTAAACGCAAATGCGGTAGGAATAGAAATTCTATTAGTTTTTATCCTTTTAATCTTTTCAGCATTAATGTCTGGATCAGAGGTTGCTTTTTTTTCACTACAGTTGAAATCTTTAGAAGATTCTGACGAAACAGAAATAGATCCGTCAATTAAAAGAGTTTTAAGTTTATTAAGAAAGCCCAAACGTCTTTTAGCAACAATTCTTATAGCAAATAATTTCATTAATATTGCTATAGTACTTCTATTATCGATGCTCAGTAAATTTTTTTTTAAGGGTATTGAAAATCAAATCATTATTTTGATAATTGAAGTAGGAATAATCACTTCAATTATTTTAATATTTGGAGAGATTTTACCTAAGGTATATGCAAATAGGAATGCTTTATCTTTTTCTAAAAGAATAGCTCTTTTCATTATCATTCTGGACAGATATGTATTATTTTGGATAACTATTCCGATGAGCCAAACGACTACTTTTATTGAGCGTCGATTGGGAAACAAAGGCAATCAATTCTCAGTAGATAAATTATCTCAAGCTCTAGAGCTTACCGGTGAAGATGAAACAACTTTTGACGAACAGCGTATTTTAAAAGGAATTGTAAATTTTGGAAATACAGATACTAAAGAAGTAATGTGTTCACGAATGGATATGTTTGCTTTATCAGAGGATTTGACTTTAGAACAAATCATTCCAATTATCTTAGAAAGAGGTTTTTCCAGAATACCTGTCTTCACTGAGATGAAAGATAATATCAAAGGAATCCTATATGTTAAAGATTTACTTCCAAATATTAATAAAAAGAATTTTGACTGGCAAAATCTTTTGAAGCCACCCATTTATGTCCCTGAAAATAAAAAGTTAGATGATTTACTTAAGGAGTTTAAAAAAAAGAAAATCCATTTAGCAATTGTAGTGGACGAATATGGTGGTACTTCAGGATTAATTACACTTGAAGATATAATGGAAGAAATAGTCGGAGATATAAGCGATGAATTTGACGAAGAAGACATGAGTTATTCTAGAATTGACGAGAATACTTATGTTTTTGAGGCTAAAATAAATTTAAAAGACTTTTTTAAGGTAATTGACCTAGATAATACTGAAGATTATGAAGCTATAAAAGGTGATGCAGAAACTTTAGCAGGATTACTCTTAGAGATCACCAAAAAATTTCCAAAAAAAGGACAAAAAATAAAATTTAAAGGATATTTGTTTACGGTTGAAGAATTGGATCAAATGCGAATTAAACAAGTTAAAGTAGTTTTGCCAAAATCAAACAAATGAGGGTAAGTATACTTTTGTCGCTTATTTTTGTTGGATGTGTTTCTGACTCACAACCTAAACCTGTCGGGTATTTAAGGTTAGACTATCCGTTGCCAAACTATATTCAAACGAAAGGAAGATCAACTTTTTTCTCATTTGAATTCAATTCACTTGCTAAAATGAAACATGATAACAGATTAGCATCTCGTTTGATTTATCCTGAAATGAAGGCCACCTTATACATGAACTATGTGCCCATTAATAAAAATTTAGATTCTCTTCTTAATGATGCTTATAAAATGCCGTACAAACATATTTCTAAGGCAGAGGCCATTCCTGAGAAATTATTTATTAACAAACAAAAAAAGGTGTACGGAACATTATTTTCTATTGTTGGAAATGCTGCATCCCAGCATCAATTTTTTCTTACGGACAGCATAAATCATTTTTTAGTAGGTTCCCTTTATTTCTACGCAAAACCTAATTATGATTCAATTTATCCCGCTGTACATTATCTTGAAAAAGATATCACGCACCTTATGGAGTCTTTAAAATGGAAATGATTTTAATTGTTCTATAGTTTTAACACTATATATATCACTTGTTTTTTTAACTACTTCGGAGATTCCATTTAATGTTAGTATTTGTGCATCATAAATAACCCAAGCTATTTTAGAATCAAAATTTACAGTTACAGAGGATACTCCAGCAGTGTTTTTTAATTTTTTTTCAATTGAAGCAGCACAGCCGATCGCACAGAACATACCATCAATACTTAATTTAGCATACGATTTTTCAGCACTTTTTTCTTTTGATACTTTCTCGAAACCAGAAAGTGTAACGATCTTTAATTTAGAATTATTTTGACATCCCCAAAAAACAAAGATGCTAAAAGCAATAAAAAGGAAGTGCCGATTTGACATTTAATAAATTTTACACAAAAATACTGATTTCTTACTTATTGGATTATTTTAAAATCTCATTTTTGTAAAGCTATGCAGAATGAATTAAAAAAATGGGTTTATTTGATAATACTCTCTTTGATATGGGGGAGTTCATTTATTTTGATTAAAAAAGGATTAATTGGTTTAACTCCCCTTCAACTTGGATCTGTCAGGATAATAATGACCACCATAATTCTGAGTATTTTTGGTTGGAAAGAATTAAAAAAAATATCTAAATCTACTTGGCCATGGGTAATTTTTACAGGTTATTTTGGCACTTTTTTTCCCAGTTTTCTATTTGCATACGCAGAAACTATAATTGATAGCTCTGTAGCAGCAGTATTAAGCGGGATGACCCCACTTTTCACTATGCTTTTGGGACTTTTTGTTTTTGGTGTAGGATTAAAATCGAGAAAAGCCCTTGGGGTTATTATTGGCTTTGTAGGAACTTTGGTTTTGGTGTCAAATGAATTTTCAATTCAATCAGGGCCAAATAACTGGTATGCTTTACTAATAATAATTGCCACATTTTGTTATTCTATAAACGTCAATGTCATTAAATTTAAACTTGCTGGGGTATCTGCCTTGGGGATAGCTTTGGGTAATTTTATAGCAATTTTTATTCCTGCAATCATAATTTTAATGACTTCTGATTTTCCATTAGAAGGTTTCATTCAAAATAAAAAAGTTACTACTTCATTAGGCTATATTTTTATTTTAGCTTTTTTTGGAACAGCACTAGCTAAAGTGATGTTTAATAAGTTGGTTTCTATTTCTTCTCCTGTTTTTTCAATTTCAATAACCTACTTACTTCCGATCGTAGCTATTGGTTGGGGAATTTTAGATGGTGAAACTTTTAGTCCTCTTCAATGGTTAGCCTGTGTTTTCATTCTAATGGGAGTTTACTTGGTTACTGAAAATAAGCCTTTAAAGCCGAAAAAAATAATATGATTTATTGACTCTCAAATTCATGAATTTACATCTGTTTAGCGGAGTATATTTTAATATATTTGACTAAAACAACAAAAATTTAATATTATGCGAAATCTATATGTTTTTATTTTAACACTATCATTTTCGCTTTCATATGGACAAGCAAAATACGATAGAATACTTAAGACTATTGATCAAAACAAAGATCAGTATAGCTCAATAGCTCAGCAAATATGGTCACTAGCTGAAATGGGTTATCAAGAAGAAGAAAGTAGTGCTTTGTTACAGAAAACATTAAAAAATGAAGGCTTTTCCATTAAGAAAGGTGTTGCAGAAATCCCAACAGCTTTTGTAGCTAGCTATGGTTCAGGTTTGCCAGTAATTGCAGTTTTAGGAGAATTTGATGCTTTACCGGGACTTTCTCAAAAGGCAGTGCCCTATAAACAATCTAACAATGGAAAAGCTGGTCATGCTTGTGGGCATCATTTGTTCGGAACAGCCTCAGCAGCAGCAGCAATTGCAATAAAAAATTATCTCTTAGAAGAAAATAAATCTGGTACAGTTAAGTTTTATGGCTGTCCTGCTGAAGAAGGAGGATCAGGAAAAGTTTACATGACCAAAGCGGGTCTTTTTGATGATGTAGATGTTGCTATTCATTGGCATGCCGATAGTCAAAATTCCGCAAGTATCCGTCCTGCTTTAGCTAATAAATCAGCTAAATTTCGTTTTTATGGCATTTCGGCGCATGCTGCAGCGGCTCCAGAGAAAGGCCGTTCAGCTCTTGATGGAGTTGAGGCTATGAATAATATGGTGAATATGATGAGAGAACACACCACAGAAAGCACACGTATTCATTATGTAATTACTCAAGGAGGTCAAGCTCCAAATGTAGTACCTGATTTTGCTGAAGTTTATTATTATGCCCGTCACAAAACCCGTGATGAAGTGGTAAGTGTTTTTGATCGAATTGTCAATACCGCTAAAGGAGCTGCATTAGGAACAGGAACTAGAATGGAATATGAAATGATTGGAGGCACCCACGAATTGTTGCATATTGAGGGTTTACAAAAATTAATGCATAAAAATCTAGAATATATAGGAGGGTATAACTACACTGCAGAAGAAAAGATTTTTGCTGAAAAAATTTCTAAAAGCCTGGGAAGATTTTTAAATACTGAATATGTAATAGGAGTAGCTCCATATCAAGAAAATTCTAAAGCAGGGGGCTCTACCGATGTTGGAGATGTAAGTTTTGCGGTTCCAACAGTTGGTTTTCGTGCTGCCACATGGGTGCCTGGAACGTCAGCACACAGCTGGCAAGCAGTTGCCGCAGGAGGTACAAATATAGGGAATAAAGGAATGATGGTGGCAGCAAAAACTTTGGCTTTAACTGGAATGCAGTTGATAGATAATCCAAAAATTATATCAGCAGCAAAAAAAGAGTTTCAAGAAAAACGTGGACCTAACTTTAAATATTCACCTATGTTAGGAGATCGAAAACCTGCATTAAACTATAGATATTAAGTACATGAAATTTTATATTTTTTTAGCACTTATTTTTTCTTTAGAGTACGGTAAGGCTCAGGTTTTTTCTTTTGAAAGTCAAGAGAATGAAAAAACAATCAATCATAGAATTTTGATAGATGATCACTACCTTATTGAAACCCAATTTTCTGTAAATCCTTCTGAGTTCATTTTAACACGTGGTGGTTTTTATTCTCAAACAGGCACAAGCTATGAAGTAGTATTAGAGTTTAATTCTAATCATAAGGAAGATAGTTTAACCCAATTTAAAATTAATTCTTCTCCTCTATCTTTGGAAGCGTGGAAAATAATTTCCAAAGAACCGCTTGATCTCAATGGTAAGTGGTTGATGGCAGGAAGGGTGAGAGACAATAAAGAACAGAGAAGAGACACAACACGTTCAAGGAAAACCATGAAGTTTTTAAAAGATGGCTTTTTCCAATGGATAGCCTTTAATACAGAAACCTTTCAGTTTTTTGGATCAGGAGGGGGCTATTATACTACAGTACAGGGAAAGTATTTTGAGCACATCGAGTATTTCTCTCGAAACAACAAAAGTGTTGGAAGAATATTGTCTTTTAGTTATAGTATTAGCGGTGATGATTGGCATCATGAAGGGTTTAGTAGTAAAGGCGCCCCTATTCACGAAATTTGGTCTTTTCGTAAACAAAAAAAAAATGAATAAAGTAGTAATTGTTTCTGCTAAAAGAACTCCCATAGGTAGTTTTATGGGAGGATTATCAACTATTCCTGCAACGGAACTAGGAAGTCATGCAATTCGAGCTGCACTTGAGTCAATTCAATTAGCTCCCGAAGAAGTAGATGAAGTCTTTATGGGACATGTTTTGCAAGCAGGAACAGGACAAGCACCTGCACGTCAAGCAGCTTTAGGAGCAGGAATCCCTGAGGACGTTCCTTGTACAACAGTAAATAAAGTTTGTGCTTCTGGAATGAAATCTTTGACTCTAGCGATTCAAGCAGTTGCCCTAGGAGATGCTGAAGTTATTGTTGCTGGAGGAATGGAAAATATGAGTTTGAGTCCTCACTTAAGTTCACTCAGAAGAGGTCATAAATTTGGAAATACAACTTTTAAAGATACTATACAGATTGACGGATTGATGGATGCATATGATCAAGTTGCTATGGGAGTTTTTGCGGATGCTACTGCTGAAAAACATCAAATATCAAGGGTAGAACAAGATGATTTTGCCATTCAATCCTATCAAAGAAGTACTGATGCATGGAAACAAGGGGACTTTGACAATGAAGTAACCCCCATAAGTGTTTCTCAACGTAAAGGGGATCCTATTATAATTAGTGAAGATGAAGAGTTTAAAAATATTTTTATAGATAAAATCACAAAATTAAGACCTGCTTTTTCAAAGGAAGGAACAGCAACTGCTGCAAACTCTTCAACCATTAATGATGGTGCAGCAGCACTTATTGTGATGAGTGAAACTAAAGCTAAAATTTTAGGAATAAAACCCATGGCATATGTGTTAAGCTATGCTGATGCAGCACAAGAACCAAAATGGTTTACTACTTCACCAGCAAAAGCATTACCTAAAGCACTTGAAAAAGCAAGCTTAAAAATCTCTGAAATCGATTTATTTGAATTGAATGAGGCTTTTTCTGTAGTTGGTTTAGCAAACATAAAATTATTAAATCTAGACCCTAATAAATTAAACATTAATGGTGGAGCAGTTTCCTTAGGACATCCAATTGGATGTTCTGGAGCTCGTATAGTAGTAACTTTATTACATACACTTCAAAAGCAACAAAAAAAATATGGGGCTGCTGCAATTTGTAATGGAGGAGGTGGAGCAACAGCAATAATTCTCCGAAATAATTTATGATAAATATAACCGAGCTTATATCACTATTGAATCTAGAGCAAAAGGATTCTCACCATTTTGTTGGACAAAATTATAAAACAGCTTGGGGCCGAGTTTTTGGGGGACAAGTATTGGGTCAATCTCTTCATGCAGCCTACCAAACTGTGCCAAAAAACAGAAAAGTCCATTCTATGCATGGCTATTTTATTTTAGGAGGTGATATTAATGTTCCAATTGATTATCATGTGGATGCTATTCGGGATGGTAAAAGTTTTACCACTCGAAGAGTTGTGGCTTTTCAAAATGGAAAAGCAATTTTTAATATGGCAGCTTCTTTTCATTTAGAAGAAGAGGGAGTAGATCATCAAATTATTATGCCGAATGTATTGACTGCTGACCTTTTATTGACAGACATCCAACAGGCAAAATCTCTTGAAAAAACAGACCCAGAACGCTATAAAAAACTGATGACCTCCCATCCGCAAGTCTTCGAATTCCGACCTGTTGGAAAAGCAATTTATTTACAAACTCAAAATAGTTCACCGTTATCACATATTTGGTTTAAAACCAAAGAAAAAATAAAGGGAGATATTGCTCTACAACACCAACTTCTTGCTTTTGCCTCTGATTATAGCTTACTTTTGTCAGCCACTTTACCTCATAGAAAAGAATTAGATCATGAGCGGATGTATTATGCAAGTTTAGATCATGCCCTATGGTTTCACCGTGATTTTGTTATTGATGATTGGTTGCTATATGCAATTGAAAGCCCTAGCGCTTCCAATGCAAGAGGATTTGCAAGAGGTAGTATTTTTAATAGCGAAGGCTTGATGGTTGCTTCTGTTTCGCAAGAAGGATTAATGAGAAAATATAAATGAACTAAGATCCTTACTAAATAATATCAGCCTTATTTTTACATAATAACACCGATGAAAATATATATTTTACTATTGTTTTTTATTCTTTTCAGTTTTAAACTTAGTGCACAGGAGTATGAAAAAGTTAATGGAGTATGGAATGCGATTTTCTTAGATTATCCTTTGTCTGATAAATTTACATTTAGAAATGAATTTCACTTTCGAACGGTTTCTTATTTAGAGACATTAAACCAGCAAATTATACGTCCCTCAATAACCTACAAGACGCCAAAAAAAATTAAACTTACGGGAGGATATAGTTTTTTGAGAAATTTTGATCGAAATATATATACTAATCCCAGAGTAAGACAAGAGCATAATATTTGGGAACAAATATTATATAGTTTGCCTCTCAAAAAAGGAACTATTGACTCTTGGATAAGATTAGAGCATCGTTATCAGGAAAAGTTATCCCTAGAAAAAGACTCAAAAAACTTTAATTTTTCAAGCCGTATTCGTTTTAGATTTACTTACAATTATCCGCTCTCAAAACCCAATTTCAAAACTCCAATCAACTTTGTTTTCTATGAGGAAATATTTACTCTTTTAAACCCAGAGGGAATACCCTACAGATTCAATCAAAGCTGGACCTTTTTTGGAATTAAAATTAAATTAAGTGATAAGATGGTTTTGAATTCTGGTTTTCAGAAAACAACCTCACAGAAATCTAGTGGTAATTTCTTAAAAAACAGATTGTGGAATACTATTTTGTTTTATAAATTTTAAAGCTTTTTTTTAAAAGCTTCTTATCTATTTACCTCTTATTTTTTTTAAAATAATTTTGTAGCTTAACATAAAATTATTAACATGATCTTCCTACGTTCATTTGTTTGTTATTTTGGAATCGCTTTATTTCTGAGTTCCATTTCTATTCAAGCACAAGAGTTTTTTAAAGCAAAAAAACAATACCACTGGTTGAGTACAGATTTACATATCCATACTGTTTTTTCTGATGGTGATGTTTGGCCAAGTATTAGGGTTGAAGAAGCAAGAAGAGAAGGTCTAGATTTAATAGCCATAACAGAGCATTTAGAGTATCAACCCCATTCAGAAGATATTCCACATCCTGACCGAAATCGATCATTTATAATTGCTAACGATATGGTTCAACCAAATGAAAGGCTTCAGGTTATTAATGGCTCTGAGATCACCAGGAAAATGCCTCCTGGTCATATTAATGCAGTTTTTATAAAGGATGGAAATGCACTTTTATATTCAGATTCTCTTTCAGGTATTGAAGCAGCAAATAAACAAGGTGGATTTGTTTTTTGGAATCACCCAAATTATGATAAACACAGACCTGATGGTATTGCGCGCTTGGAAACTTTTCACAAGTATTTAATTAAAAATAAATTGTTACACGGTATCGAAGTAGTAAATGGATTGACTTATTCTGAGGAAGCTTTAAAAATTGCTCTAGACAATAATCTTACTATTTTGGGAACTTCAGATATTCATAGCTTAACAGACTGGAAACACAGTGTTTCTTCAGGAGGCCATCGGCCTATGACTTTCGTTCTAACAGATGACAAAACACCTGTAGCATTAAAAAAAGCTTTGTTTGAGGGAAAAACTGTAGTATGGTTTGATAATTTATTGATTGGAAAAAAAGATAATATTGAGGACTTAGTAAGAAACAATTTATCTTTTGATATTCCAATATACCCTAAAGGCAAGACCATCTTAAATGTAGAACTCACCAATCACAGTGCATCCCCTTTTCATTTAGAATATACAGGTGAATTTACTTTTCATCAGCGTTCTTCTGTTTTCATAGTACCTGCTAAATCTTCCATGGTTCTGATGATTAAAACCGAAAAAATAAGAAACAAATTAAGTCTACCTTTTAAAGTTTTGAATACTGTCATCGCTCCAAAAAAACACCTTAACTTAAGCTTTATTTTAAAACAACAGAAATGATAAAAGACAGTAATTGGCGTCCTCTACCTGATTATTTGACAATTGCAAAAAGTAAAATTGAAGGATTAGGACTTTTTGTGACTAAAGATTTAAATGAAGGAGTAGATTTAGGGATCACCCATGTGTTTGACGAGCGTTTCCCAGATAGCTATATTCGTCTTCCATTAGGTGCCTTTATTAATCATCACGAAATGCCAAACTGTAAGGCTGTTTTTGCAGAAGAAGATCCAAATAGAGGAAAATTAAAACACATTCGTATAGTAGCTTTAAAAGACATTAAAATGGGAGATGAAATCACTGTAAAATACGTCATAAATAAATTAGATAATCCTAATTGGGAGCAAGAATATGAAATTACCCAATAAAAAATTTGATCTTTTAATCATCATCAGGGGCAACTGTAAAAGAAGAGAAATAAGAGTTTCAAAATTACTTCATATAAATTCATACTAGGTTGTGAAAATTTCATTTAACGAATAGGTTAATCCTTCTTTCCACGATTTTTTTTTCGCATTCTAATAGGATTCCACCATAGGAAAAATCCACTTATGGAAAGGGTAATAAGGCCTATTGAAAGCAAGGTAGTATAACCTAATTTAAAGGCTTTTTTATCGTTTTTAAAAAGATAATCAATGATAGATCCATCATGTAATTTCTCTATGAAATCTGAGTTTCTTTTACTAGTAGAAAGAATTTCACCAGTTTTACAATCTATTTGAAGTTCCATGAAATTATTCTTATAGAGAATTTTTGCAATTCCCATTTCAGGACGTATATCTATTCTAGAAATAAAAATATTTTTTTTGTTTTGCTGAGCCCAGTATTCTTTTGATATAGAGTCAATTTCTTTAAGTGAAATCCATTCTTTAGGTTGACTCGTAATCCCCTTCTGGAGTTCAGGCAAGAGTTGAGCTTCTTTTTTCCAGCCTAATAATAGTCCAGTTACTCCAGTATTAAATAAAAAAATTAATAAAGGAATCGCTACCCACTTATGAAGATTTCGATAGTTCCGTGTCTTCTTTGCGATTTGATTGGTTTTTTCAGATTTAATGTACAAACTCAATTTTTAACATCTTTTATAATTATCAATAACTATATTAATATTTTAAATCTAAACATGATGATGATTCATCAAAAAATACCCTTAATTTATTTAAAATGGTTAACTATTTACAGCTCACTGTTAAAAAATTAAGTTAACGAAGACAAACTGATTCAGAATTACCATAAAACTATTTTTTTTTCTTAACCATAAAGCTTGATTTTATAAGAGCACATTGTTTAAAAAAACTGATTATCTTATTTTTCCTCTAATTGCTTTGGCCCAATAAGAATAGTATTATCCACTTTATCGTTATAACATAAATGTTATTAATCCAGATTATGGCGTAGCAGAGGCTATTAATCTTTTATCATTAACTTCTACACAACAATGGAATTCTTTAGTTGATGCACCAAGTACATTGGCTTTTTATTTTTCTTCAGCAAGAAAAAATAAGGTTGGTCTAGGAATTTCTGTGGTTTCTGACAAAGTGTTTATCGAACATTAAGCTTTTGCCTATGTTGATTTTTTATATAAATTAAACATTAGTGATAATAGTCAACTTTTTTAGGATTAAAAGGAGGAGCTAATTTTTATAAAGCAAATCCTTTAGCCCATAAAACCCATTACCCTTTCATTGATCCGACTAAAAGTGCGTTAAGTAAATTTAACCCCAATATTGGATTAGAGGGTTTGCCTATGTGCACCTAATTATTGGCTTTCTTTTTCATTTCCTAGATTATTTAATAGTAAAAGAGATTATAATAATATAGTAATCACTGCTAAAGACAGGATTCACAATTATTTTTCAGGAGGGATTAATATTAATAATGATTTTCTTTTAAAACCATCATTAATGTTTCGAAATGTAAAAGGAATTCTAATTACTTGTGATTTAACTATAATGGTTAGCTAAAAAAAATTATAATATAGGCTTCTCTTGGCGATAATATCACGTGGAGTTTTTGATATAGGATATGCATATGAAGCTCCTACTGACACTGGCTTGTCTCAACTTAACTTAAAAACACAGGAATTGGTATTTAGGATTAGACTTAATGAAAGAGAACAAGCTGAAGAAATAGAATCCACTACTTTTATTGAATAACACTTATGTTACTTTGGGTTTTTCTAAAGTGAAACTTAAAAAAGATTTCGTTTTTACAATTGCTTCAAGACGTTTTACCAATTGATATATCTCATCGTGTTTTGTATACAAAGGCGTAATACCAAAGCGAATAAAATTAGGTGGTCTAAAATCAGGAATAATTCTAGGCTCATTCCCGTTTCCTGAAATTAGTGTCTGACAAATTTGCCAAGAAGATTTATGAGAAAGTGTGACGTGCGATCCTCTAGACATAGAATTTCTGGGGCTTTCTAAATGAAAACCGTTTGGGACTAAATATTTTTTAACTAAATCAATTAAATTTTCAGATTGTAAAATACTTTTCTCTCTAATTTTTTTTATTCCAGCTTCAAGAATTATATCAATTCCAGCCTCCATAGCCTGCATAGAAAGAACAGACGGTGTTCCGGAAGCAAATTTATTAATATCATTAGCAGCTATATACTTATCGCTAAAGTCAAATGGATTTTGATGTCCAAACCAGCCTTGAATTGGATTGTGAATTTGAGTTTGTATTTTTTTTTCAATAAACAAAAACGCAGGTGCCCCTGGCCCTCCATTCATATACTTATAAGTACATCCTATAGCAATTAGGGTAGCAGAAGCTTTAAAATCAATAGGCACAGCTCCCACAGCGTGGCTTAAATCCCAAACGATGATACTTCGATGATTATTAGCCCATTCGTTTAACTCTTTCATGGGATATAAATAGGAGCTCTTATAGCTCACTAAACTCAAACAAATAATTCCTGGGCTCTCTTTTATGGAGTTTTTGAGTTTTTTAACATTAGCTTCAATTTCTTGTGAGTAATCGATTTTTAAAACTTTAGGAATTTTAAAAACCCTTGTTAAGCCATCCAATATGTATAAATCTGATGGGAAATTAAGTGTATCTGTTAAAAGTTGCTTAGGGTAAAGATTACTCTCAAGTAAAGCATGAATGCTTTGATAAAGTCTAACTGAGGTAGACTCACCAATAATAATTTCATCTTTTTTAGCTCCTAATAATTGACTATACTTTTTAGCAATTCTAGAAGGAAGATCAATCCAATGGTTATTCCAACTTCCAATTAGACCTTTACCCCATTGCTCATCAATAGTTTTATGTAATTGATATTGTGCAGCGATAGGCATTTTCCCCAATGAATTTCCGTCAAAATAAATTTCATTTTCAGGATGAAAAAATCGATTTCTATATCTAGATAGAGGATCGTTTTGGTCTAAAAATTCAGCTTTATCTAAACTATTCATTTTCAATATTTAAAAAAAAAGGAAGAATTTCATTTACCCACTCAGTGTATTGAGCTCCACTTGGATGAAAGCCATCACTCGCAATCCATTCAGGATGCTTGCTAATATCTCTTGAAATAGATGTAATATCTATAAAGGCAATTCTTTCAATAGCACAAATTTCATAAATAATTTGATTAAAATTATCGATTTCAGTTCTAATTTGTTCTCGATCTCTTCCTTCTGCAAAAGGCATTACTCCCCAATCAGGAATAGAGACAACAAAAACATGCTCTTTTTTATTCCCACTAAAACTTAATGCTTGATTTAATAAATTCTGAAATTCCTCTTTAAATTCTAAAAGACTTTTTTGTTTAAATTGATTATTTACTCCAATTAGCAGAGAAACAAAGTCGTAAGGATAATCAAGAATTGCAACATCGATACCAAACTTTAGTTCATCAGTAGTCCATCCGGTCTTTGCTATTATCTTTGGTTTGCCAATACTAATGTTATTTTTATTTAACACTTCAGCTAATTGAATGGGCCATCGATTATTTTCAGAAATATTTTCCCCAATAGTATAGTTGTCACCTAATGCTAAATATTTTTTTTTAGAAAGCTCTCTTTCACATGAAAAAAAGCTTAAAAGCAAAATAATAAATTTTAAATAATATTTCTTTATCACCGAAAGTGTTTGTTATTAAAAAAACATGTCAGAACAAAACTAAGATAATAATTTTTGTTTGCTTTGTAACTTTATATAGAACTCTTAAATTTGATTAGACTCAGCTGAAGTTCATAGAACAATAAGTATCTTTAATATTATTAACTTTAATTATGCGTTATACCATACTTTTTCTCTTAGGTTTTTCATTTGCTTTTTCACAGCAGCTATTTTTCAAGACAATTAATTTACCAAAAGTACTAGAAGAAACTTCAGGACTTGAAATTTATGAGGACTATTTGATTACTCATAATGATTCAGGAGATAAGCCTATTATTTATTTTTTTACTCCTAAAGGTAAATTAATTAAAGAGGTTAAACTAGACAAGTTAAAAAACAAAGACTGGGAAGATATTGCAGCAGATTCCACTAATTATTATATCGCAGATACGGGAAATAATTTTGGTACGCGAGAGAATTTAATAATTTACATAATCGACAGAGAGTTTAACAGCAAAGGAAAAATTAAAATTAAATATGAAGCGCAAACCACTTTCTCAAGAGATCCTAGAAATGAATTTGATGCTGAAGGTCTGGCTGTAGTCGGGGAGAATTTAATGTTATTTTCTAAAAACAGAAAAACACTCCAGTCTCAAATTTATGTTTTTCCTAAAACACAGGGTGATTATAGTTTGATCCCTCAAGCATTATTGGATACAGAATCTTTGATTACTGCAGCAGATTATAGTGAAGAAGAAGATATGCTTGCACTCACAGGCTATAATTACAGAGGGGAACAATTTTTTTATACAGCTAAAAATTTCGTAGCAAACGGTTTAAAAAAAATTGATTTGAAGAGATTCAATATTCGCGTAGAAAGTGCTCAAATTGAAGCTGTTAAAATCATTAATGCTAATGAGTTTTGGATTACATCAGAAAGTGAAGGAAATGGATTTCCTAGATTGTTCCAATTACATTTAAAACCTTAATTATTAACTAATATCTACTTTAATTTAATTTTAGTAAATTCATTATTTAAAATATTTTTTAAGTTAAAACTTTATGAAATTTTATATAAACATATTGGCTATTTTCATTTTGAGCACATCAATTTTATATAGTCAGAAAAAGAAAAAAAAGGCATTAAAAGAAGCACAGGCTTCTCTTATTTATAACGAATTAAATTGGCGAAATATAGGACCTTTTAGAGGAGGAAGGAGTGTTGCTTCAGCGGGTGTAATTAGTGCTCCTTCTACATTTTATATGGGTACAACTGGAGGTGGTGTATGGAAAACACTGGATGATGGAATAAACTGGAAAAATATTTCAGACGGTCATTTTGAAACAGGAACTGTAGGGGCTATAGCAGTTTCAGAAAGTGATCCTAACATAGTGGTTGTAGGAATGGGAGAACACGCAGCAAGAGGTGTCATGACTTCAATGGGTGATGGCGTTTATAAATCAGAAGATGCTGGGTCAACATGGAAACATTTAGGACTAGATCATTCCAGACATATCGCTAATATTCAAATTCATCCTACCCAGCCGGATGTTATTTATGTAGCAGTACAAGGAGCACAATATGGACCTAACAGTGAACGAGGAATTTATAGAACTCTAGATGGTGGCGAAACATGGAAAAAAGTCCTTTATGTGAATGAAACTGTAGGTGCAGCTTCACTGAGTATGGATCTAAATAATCCAAGAATTTTATATGCTACGATGTGGGATCACTTGCGTTCACCTTGGCAAATACGTTCAGGAGGCGCAGGTTCTGGGATATATAAATCTACTGATGGAGGTGATAATTGGACTAGGCTAGAAAAAGGTTTACCTAAAGTAATTGGTAAAGCTGGGATTTCAGTTTCGCGGGCAAATTCAGATATTGTTTACATAAACTTGGAGGCTAATATTGATGAATCGGGAGTTTATCGTTCAGATGATGGGGGAAATACATGGAAGTTGGTCAATAAAGATCGAGTTACCGTAGCTCGTTCATGGTATTATATGGAAGTTTTTGCAGATCCCCAAAATGAAAATATTGTTTATGTTCTTAATGCACCCGCATTAAAATCTATAGATAAAGGAAAAACTTTTAAACCTATGTCAACTCCTCATGGAGACAATCACCATCTATGGATTAATCCCAAAAACAATCAAATTATGATTAACTCTAATGATGGTGGAGCAAATATTTCTACCAATGGTGGAAAGAGTTGGAGTACACAAAAAAATCAACCAACTGCACAATTTTACAGAGTTATTGCGGATAAGCAAGTTCCATACCATGTATATGGAGGTCAACAAGATAATTCAGCAATTGGGATTAAAAGTCGTGATAATGATCGCGGTATAGATTGGAAAGATTGGTATTCAGTATCCGGATGTGAAAGTGCTTTTTTAGCCTTTGATCCTGAAAACCCAGATCAAGTTTATGGAGGTTGTTATCAAGGTATTATTGAACGATGGCAACGTTCTAATGAGTCATCAAAGGCCATAAAAGAGTATCCTGAACTGGCATTAGGAAATGCTCCCATAAATTTTAAATATAGATTTAACTGGAATGCCCCTATAATTAGTGCTCCTTCTGACTCAAATATAATTTATCATGCTGGAAACGTTGTTTTTAAGACTAAAAACTCAGGAATTGACTGGGAAGTTATTAGTCCTGATTTAACAAGAAATAATAAAGCACAGCAAGTTGCCGGTGGAGTACCTTTTACAAATGAAGCAGCTGGAGGTGAAAATTATAACACATTAACGAGTCTAGCCATCTCAGGTTTTGATGACAAAGTGCTTTGGGCAGGAAGTGATGACGGTTTGGTTCATATCACTCGTGATGGAGGTAATACGTGGGATAATGTCACACCTAAAAAGTTGGAAGAAGGAATTGTTAATAGTATTGAAGCTTCTCAACACAATCCAGCTAAAGCGTATATAGTAGTGATGCGATATAAGTTTATGGATTTAAAATCCTTTATATATAAAACTGAGGATTACGGAGTTCATTGGAAATTGATTATAGAAGGAATTACAGGAGAACATAATTTTGCACGAGTAGTAAGAGAAGATCCAAAAGTACCAGGACTATTATATGCAGGAACTGAAACTGGATTTTATATTTCTGACAATGACGGAGAAAGATGGCGACTTTTTCAAAATAATTTACCTGTTGTACCCATAAATGATTTATATATTCAAGATAATGATCTAATTGCAGCCACAGCTGGAAGGTCTTTTTGGATTTTAGATGATTTAAGTCTATTACAAGAACAAAAAAAGGTTGAAGGATTACATTTAGTAACCCCCAAAGATACTTATAGATTGTTTTCAGGGAAAACGCCCAAGGCAAGTAATCAGGGAACTAACCCCTTAAGTGGTGTAATTTTGGATTATTATCTTCCTAAAAAAATAGACTCACTTTCTGTTACTTTAGAAATTTTACAAGGAGATAAGGTAATCCGTAAAATGAATTCTAAGAAGTCTATAAGTGTTAAAAAATGGCCTGGAGGACCTTCTCCAAAATTAGTTTTGCCTGATAAAGTTGGATTCAATAGGACTCATTGGGATTTTAAGCGTTCTCCTGTAATAGGAATTGACGAGGTTTTTGTGTACGGAAATTACGCAGGGAGTACTGTAGGGCCTGGAATATACACAGCTCGTTTAACTTATGGATCAGATATAACAGAAACAACCATTACAATTTTACCTAACCCCAATGTCGGAGGCTCAGCTGCAGATTTTGATGAACAACAACAACTTTTGGTGAAAATTGATTTAGCACTTTATGATATTCATACGGCAGTTTCTAACATGCGAAGTATTCAATCTCAATTAAAATACTATTCTAAAATATTAAAAAGTAAAATAGCTTTCAAAGTTCTTTTAGAAATGGCAAGTGTAATTGAAAAAAAATTAACGTCTTGGGAATCCAATTTGATTCAACCAGCTCAAAAAACATTTCAAGATGTGATTAATTTTAACAACAAGTTGAATGCTGAATGGATGAATCTAAAACAATATGTAGATTCTGAGGATCCTAAATTGACTCAAGGGGCAAAAGATAGATTTCAGGATTTGACTGAAGTCTGGAACCTTCATCAAACAGAACTTAACGTTATTATCAATGATGATTTTAAAGCCTTTGAAGCCATGTTTAAGAAATTAAATGTGCCATCCTTGTTAATCCCTGAAACTTCAGAATAATAGACTTATAGTCCTATTAAATATTGAAACTTCAAGAAAAATTGAGTTTGATCAACTCGAAATGGTGAATAAAATTCATCATTAAAATCATCTATAGAGTTTTGATTTCCTCCTATGTAAAATACTGTAGAGGGATTTGGATTCCATTGCAACAGAGGTTGAATAAAAAAGCGCTCTGAAAACGCATTATATTCAGAAATTAATCGAACATTTAAAAAATTATTAAACTGGTAACGTACAGAAAATCGTGAAATCGCTCCATTAAAATAATCTTCATCAGTTATTAGATTTTTTAATCTTGCATATCTCAGTGATGGAGAAAGATTAAGTTTATTTCCCAATTGAAAACTAGGCATTATATATAACGTAAACTCTCTTCCTACATCAGGAACATCCTCATTGTAGGCAAGATCTTTACCAAAGGTAGATCTAATTTTGAGAGAAAATGATTCAGAGGGGCTACTTTGGATATTGAGCTCGCTTTTACCAACATTTTTATAATCTCTTCCAAGGTAGTTTTTGAAAATATCCCAATCAAAAGCATAATTTATTTTGGTATTAAGAAAGGTTTGAATACTAAAAATCCCATCTATACTTATAGCCTTTAGATTATTTTGAAAGGTGTAATTAATATCCGCTTTGGTTCCTATGCTAAAAAATTGAAGTCCTTTTTTGTTTACAAAATTTTGATACTCATGGAAAAATGTTCCCCAACGGCGATTATTTTTTACCACAAAGCCCACATTAGCCTGATATTCAGGAGAAATATTTCGAAAATACAAATAGGATTTCCAATGTTCCGTATTACGATAGAGCTGAATGTACATTGCACTTCCATTAAAACGCTCTTCATTAAGCCGAATACTTCTTCCTAGAATATTATCTTCACTATCGATCCAATCAGCTGAGGGCTCTTTATTGAAATTGATCAAAAGTTCATATGTTAATCGCCATTTTTTATTAATTAAGAACCAACCATCAGTTCCTATTAGATTTCCGTATCCACCGTTTGCATAAAACCGATTGGTAGTGACTATACCTAGACGTGAATTTTTATTAATCAAACGTTGGTATCTAAAAACATTTACATAGGACTGTTCACCTTCACCAAAATAGGACTGATCTTCACCTGCAATTTGATATGGAGAATTTTGATCTACAGCGGTTAAAAAATAGATTCTTGATTTTTTCCCTTGACTTAAAAGCTTTGTAGAAATCAAAGGTTTATTAATTGACCTTGAATAAAAGGCACCATCTGTAAATTTAACGATGTCAGTACCCCTATTGAAAAAAGGGCGTCTTTCAGGATATTCTAATGCATAAGAAGAGTTAATGTCAATTTGAGAAACATCAGCTTCAACCTGAGAAAAATCAGGATTTAAAGTTATTTCTAAAATACTATTTTTATTTAAGTCTAGGTTAATGCCTAAACCAGCATTTGGGATAAATTTTTCATAATTAATTTCTCCTTGTTTAGAAGGTCTTTTGCCAGAAAGACTAGCAGCAACATAAGGAAGTAATTCAGTTCTTTTTTCAATTACAATATCTTTTAAAACTAAACGATCAGTTGTTTGGCATACTTCACAAGGATTATCTCTATCAAATGATTGGCTTCTAACCTCAATTTCATTACCATTTTGATAATATTTTCTAAATAAATTAAAATGCCATAATTGATTCTTTCCATTAGGAAAAGGAATAGAGGAAAATGGAATTTTGAATTCAACCTGATATCCGTCCTCAACAATACTTCCAATAGATTGAAAATCCATATTAAAACTACTATCATATCGATCTTCATCAGTCAAAGCATTAATAGCTCTAGCATCTAATTGACTTCCAAATGCATTAGAAAGTAGCAAATAGTTATTTCTCCCATCGGCATAAGTATCTAGCCTTAGTGTTACAAAATCATCATTAATAAGACCAAAATCATCACGAGAGCGTATAGAGGCACGGATATTATTAGGATCATCGAAAGCATGAAAAGCCAAAAGTAAATGTGTGTCTGTATAAGTTATATAACCAGTTGTTTTAAGGTTGGCCTCTAAGTTATTTCCCGGTTTTACTTCAATATTAATGTCAATAGGCGTGGCCCTATCCCATTCACCTGAGCTTATCACACCGTCTATAATAATTTGCTTTTTATTTACTTTTTGAGGAGTATAAGTTTCCTGAGAAAAAAGAACTTGACTTATTAATATGAAAATAATTAAGAAGGTGTTTTTATAAAATATTGACATTAATTTAAATTATAATATATTCAAAGATAAAAAAGGTAAATAAAATTTTTTTATGCTAAAATAACTTTTTGTAAACTAGTAGTATGTTTTTAATAAAGCGATAGATCAAAACGCATTAATTCAAAAAAAGTGGTAAAAAGAAAACTAGGTGTTAATTTATTAGTATTAATTTTTTCAAGTCTACCTGTTTTAATTTTTGCTCAAGATGTTTTTATAGAAACCCCGATTAACTCACTTGCATTCGGATCTTGTAATCGTACCGATTTAAATCCAGAAATCTGGGATGAAATTGCTGATAAAAATCCAGAAGCCTGGGTTTGGTTGGGAGATATTGTTTATACTGATGATAAAAGCATGGATGATTTGGCTGAAAAATACCTGATTCAAAAAAACCTTCCTGCCTACAAAAAGTTAATCAAAAATACTAAAGTTTTTGGTGTTTGGGATGATCATGACTTTGGAGATAATGATGCAGGTAGTAGTTTTTCAAAAAAAAAAGAAAGTCGAAAATTACTTTTTGATTTTCTTAATCTTCCCAAAGATCATCCCGCACAAAAAAGAGAAGGTGCTTATCAAAGTTATTGCTTTGGTTTAGGGTCGCAAAAAATTTGTTTATATCTTCTTGATGTTCGCTATTTTAAAGAAGACTACGAAAGTGACCCCAGTCCAAGGCAACGTTATAAAAAAAATAAAGGGCTTTTATTGGGTAAATCTCAATGGGATTGGTTGGAAAATGAATTAAAAAATAATGATGCAGTAGTAAATTTGTTTGCAGGAGGAATACAGCTAATTTCTTCTGAGCATCCTTACGAAAAATGGTCTAATTTCCCTTTGGCTCAAAAGCGGTTTTTTGATTTACTTTCACAATATAAAATCAAAACACCTCTTTATTTGAGTGGTGATCGTCATATCGCTGAGGTTTCTGCTATATCTTTAGAATCAGGTTATTGTTTGTATGATGTCACTTCAAGTGGTCTGACTCATTCGTATAATAGCTTGAAAGATGAGGCAAATTCATTTAGAATTAGCCCTCTAATGACAATGCTGAATTTCGGAATGTTTACTTTAGATTGGAAAAATAGACTTCTTAAGTTAAAAATTCTGGATAAGAATGGCATAGCACAATTCACCCAAAATATTATAATAGATTAGCTCTAAACTTCTATTGAGTTTTTCTATTTTTATAAGATATTTTTTTTAAAATTATTGTTATGGAGATAATTGTTGCCTTTTTAATTTTTTTAATTTTGGCTTTAGCCTATTTATTATATAGCTCAAAAAACAACTCAAGCACCAATAAAACAGGTGATTTAATTCATTTTTCGGAATCATTAACTAATCAAATTCAAGAAGTTAGAAAAGAAATTGACAAGAATTCAAAAGATAGTAGAATTGATATTGAGTCTAGATTAAATGAAATTAATAAGCAAATGAATGATTTCACTAAATCATCTTCGGCTAATATGTCTAATAGATTTAAGCAATCTGATCAAGTTATGAAGGATGTTACTTCTGAGCTTGAAAAAATAAAAGGGACAAATGAACAGGTTTTAGGTTTCACAAATCAGCTAAGTAGCTTGGAAAAAATTCTGGGAAATCAAAAACAAAGAGGAATTTTTGGAGAAACTCAATTAGAAAATCTTTTGACTAATGTTCTCCCTCCTGAGCTTTTTCAAATGCAATATTCATTCGAAAATAGTGAAGCTGTTGATGCAATTATAAGAGTTAATGAATTTATAATTCCTATTGACGCAAAATTTTCTCTTGAGAATTATAATAAAATGATAGAGTCGTCAGATAAAGAAGAATTAGATAGCCTTGAAAAAAAATTCAAATCTGACATAAAAAGTAGAATTGATGAGACAGCTAAGTATATTAGACCAAATGAAGGTACTGTGGATTATGCATTTATGTTTATTCCTGCTGATGGATTGTATCAAGATCTATTGAACAGTCGAGTAGGATCATTAAAAATAAATCAACAAGATTTGGTTAATTACGCTCAGTCTAAAAAAGTTTCAATTGTCTCACCAATGACTTTATTTCCTGTTCTTCAGATTTCTATGAAAGGACTTCGTAATATGCAAATTGAAGATAATATTAAAATAATTCTAAAAAATCTTGATCAATTATCAAATCATATGAATGCTTATCATACATACCATTCAAAACTTGGTAAAACATTGGAGACTTCCATAAATCATTATAATCAAAGTTCAAAAGAATTCAAAAAAATAGAAAAGGATATATTAAGAATATCACCAGACTCTAAAATAAACATCCAAACAGAAACTTTAGATAAGCCTCAGATTGAAAATGAATAAATATTAGAATGCTTATAACTCTAAATAATTAAATGCTTATCGTCTTCTTTTAAAATTTAATACCGTTTAGGTATATGTTATAGTATTAGGTATAAAAAAACTAGTGAAAGGTATACCTTTTATGTTTTTGGGTATAAAAAAATAACTAACTATATGTTTTTTAGATGATTAGGGAAGTATTATGTGATACCTCCAGGAATAAAACCTTATATTCAGTAGCTGGTAATTAAATAGTTAGTAATAATATGGTACACATTGTGTACCATATGTGTAATTACATGAAAACATTTTATTTCTTTTTTATTGAAATTTTCTTTTAATTAAATTTTTAGCTTTGACCTTTGGGAATTGATAAGGATTCCCAATTTTCTTCCAATATAATTTTTCCTAAGTAAACAATCTGTCCAATATGATATGAATAGTGACAAAGTTGACGATTAATAGATTCAATAACTGTAT
>Ga0307998_1000028_pt1 | contig 80324 bp, 61 predicted proteins | sample Davwhametageno37_FD_203147 | JGI IMG/M metagenome (GOLD analysis project Ga0307998, IMG submission 203147) | Marine microbial communities from Davis Island wharf, Antarctic Ocean - #37 | ecosystem: Environmental > Aquatic > Marine > Unclassified | place: Antarctic Ocean: Davis Island wharf... | reverse complement strand
GCAGGAACGGGATAGAGCTCGGCGGTGTCAAAAAAATTCACCCCATTGTGTATGGCATAATCCATTTGCTCATGTCCATCTGCTTCTGTGTTTTGATTGCCAAAGGTCATTGTACCCAAACAAATTTCACTCACTTTAATGTCCGTGTTTGGAATTCTATTCTGTTTCATCTCAATCAATAGTGTTTAAAAGTTGTGTGATTTCATCTAATTTTGGACTTAGCACCACTTCAATTCTTCTGTTGATTGCACGTCCATTTTTAGAGGAGTTTGGAGCTACTGGCAGGAATTCTCCCCGACCGGCAGCTGTAAGGTTTTGAGGTAAAATCTCTTTATTTGTCAAAAGAAGTCTGACAATAGAAGTCGCTCTTTTGGTAGACAAGTCCCAGTTTCCTTTTAAAGGGCCTTTGCCTTGGTAAGGTACATTGTCCGTATGACCTTCAATCAAAATGGAAACATCAGGGTTTTCCGCCAGTACTTTTCCTAGACTTGAAATGGCCTTTTTACCCTCAGATTCTACTTCCCAGCTTCCGGATTTAAACAACAGTTTGTTTTCCATAGAAACATATACTTTACCGTCTCTTGCCTCAACAGTAAGGCCTTTGTCTTCAAAATTCAACAAGGCATCAGTGAGTGTTTTCTTGAGCATTTGCATGGCTTCTTGCTGATTCGAGATTAAGGTTTCTAGTTCCTCAACGCGAGTAATACGCTCTTCCAGTTCGTTTTCCCTTTCACCAATTTTTTGAAGCAACAACTCATTCTCAGCAATTCGCTCTTTTAATTCACTATCACTGTTTTCTGCCAAAGCATCATAGGAATTTTGCAATTGATCGAGCTTTTCAATATTACTTTTTAAGGCCGCTTGCTCATTTTCTAAATCAGTCTTAATATCAAAAAGTTTGCTTTCCAAATCCGCCAAATTTTTGGCAAGGGTGTCATTGAGGATTAGTTGTTCGTTGTAATCTCCTTTCAGCGATGCGTATCTTGACTCCAAGTCATTGAAAACTTTAGAAGACACGCATCCTGTTAGCGTTAAAGAGAACAGTGATAAGAATAAATATTTTTTCATTTCGTAATTAATTAAATTTTAATTCAACTCCAACAGGACAATGATCAGAATGTTTTGCATCTGGAAGCAGGTAGGATCTTGTAATGTTATCCTTTAAATTTTCACTCACTAAGTTGTAATCAATTCTCCACCCTTTGTTGTTATTTCGGGCATTGGCACGATAGCTCCACCAACTGTAGTGATGGGGGTCAGGATTTAGATAACGGAACGAATCAATAAATCCACTGTTCATGAATTGATCAATCCACGCTCTTTCTTCGGGAAGAAAACCAGAAACTTTTTTATTTCTAACAGGATCGTGAATGTCAATGGCTTCATGACAAATATTATAGTCACCACAGATAACCAAATTAGGTTGCGATTTTTTTAATTCATCAATATAATTTTTAAAATCTGCCATGAATTGAAACTTGTACTCCAAGCGGTCAATATTTGTACCAGAAGGCAGGTAGAGACTTATCACAGAAACTTTATCAAAATCGGCGCGGATCACTCTTCCTTCAAAGTCAATGTGATCCATTCCAGTTCCAAAAGTAATTTTTTTAACTTTTTTCTTAGTCAATATTGCAACGCCACTGTACCCTTTTTTTTGGGCAGAATGCCAATAGTGTTGGTAGCCTAATTCCTCAAAAATTGAAGTTTCTACTTGCGACTCCATTGCTTTTATTTCTTGAAGACAAATGACGTCGGGTCGAGCGGCGTCTAACCAATCGGAAAAACCCTTGTTGAGGGCGGCACGAATTCCGTTAACATTATAGGAAAGGATTTTCAATAGTTATTTTTTACTAAGATAAAAAATCAAAGTTCTTAGAAAGAATCAAAGTCCTAGAAAATGATTTTAAAGCTGTTTTAGAAAATGTTTCACGTCTAGTTTCTCTTTCAACAAGTCCGAAAGTTGATCGATTGCGATGCGTTCCTGTTTCATAGAGTCCCTTTCTCTGAGGGTTACGGTTTGATCTTCTAAGGTTTGATGATCTACGGTAATGCAATAAGGAGTTCCCAGCGCATCTTGTCTTCGGTACCTTCTTCCTACGGCATCTTTTTCATCATATGCAACATCCATGTCCCATTTGAGTTGACTCACAATTTCACGTGCGATTTCAGGAAGTCCATCTTTTTTAATCAATGGAAAAACAGCCAGTTTAGTCGGTGCTAAAATTTTTGGTAATTTTAAAACCGTTCTTGTTGAGCCATCTTCAAGTGTTTCTTCCTGCAATGAATTAGAGAAAATTGCCAAAAACATTCGATCCAAACCAATCGAAGTTTCCACCACGTAGGGGACATAATTTTCGTTCTTTTCATGATCAAAATATTGAAGCTTTTTACCTGCAAATTCCTCGTGACTTTTTAGATCAAAATCAGTTCTTGAATGAATTCCTTCGAGTTCTTTAAAACCAAATGGGAATTTGAATTCTATATCAGAAGCTGCATCAGCATAATGGGCTAATTTTTCATGATCATGGAAGCGATAATTTTCACTACCCATCCCCAAAGATAAATGCCAATTCAATCTTTTTTCCTTCCATTTTTCGTACCACTCTTTTTGAGTCCCAGGTTGAATGAAAAATTGCATTTCCATTTGTTCAAACTCACGCATCCTGAAGATAAATTGACGGGCAACAATCTCGTTTCTAAAAGCTTTTCCTGTCTGAGCGATTCCAAATGGAAGTTTCATTCTTCCTGATTTTTGAACATTTAAAAAATTGACAAAAATCCCTTGCGCTGTTTCCGGTCTTAAATATAAATCCATGGCAGAATCTGCCGAAGCACCCAATTTTGTGCCAAACATTAGGTTAAATTGTTTTACATCTGTCCAATTTCTAGAGCCAGATTCTGGACAAGCAATTTCTAATTCTTCAATCAAAGCCTTTACATCCTCTAGGTTTTCTGCCTCTAAAGACTTTCCTAGTCTTTTCAGGATGGCATTTGCTTTTTCCTGATAGTCTTTAACACGCGTATTTGTGTTTATAAACGCTTCTTTGTCGAAAGCGTCTCCAAAACGTTTGCTGGCTTTGGCAATTTCTTTCTCGATTTTACCTTCAATTTTAGCGACATAGTCTTCCACTAACACGTCAGCTCGGTATCTTTTCTTGGAATCTTTATTGTCAATCAAAGGATCGTTAAACGCATCAACATGCCCAGAAGCTTTCCAAGTGGTTGGGTGCATCAATATGGAAGCATCAATTCCTACAATGTTTTCGTTGAGTTGAACCATTGCTTTCCACCAGTATTGGCGGATGTTATTTTTTAATGCAGCGCCATTTTGACCATAATCATAAACTGCACTTAGTCCGTCATATATTTCGCTTGAAGGGAAGATAAATCCATACTCTTTGGCATGAGATATAACTTTTTTAAAAATCTCTGATTGTTGTGTCATCTGACAAAAATAATCCTTTTTCGTATTTTTAAAGAGGCCTTATCTGTTTTTCCATGAAAAATTTAACTGTTTCTATTTTTAAAGAATTTTTTTCACTTTTTTTTCCTCGGATATGTCCTGGCTGTTTGGAGCCATTAACGGCATATGAGAAATGTATTTGCACCCAATGTCAGTTGTCAATGCCATTGACAAATTTTCATTTAAACGCTAACAATGAGCTTTGGCAAAGACTCAATCAACAACTCCCTCTGGAATTTGCAGTGCCCATGTTTTTCTTTCAGAAGGACAGTCTTGTTGAATCAATGATTTATCAATTGAAGTATAAAGGTCAACAAGAAATCGGGACATTTTTAGGGAATTGGATGGGTGGTTATTTAAAAGAGTCAAATATTTTTTCTGAAATTGATGGAGTCATTCCGGTGCCCTTACACCCAAAAAGATTTAAAAAAAGAGGTTACAATCAGGTGAGCTGCTTTTCAAAAGCCTTGGCAGATAAATTAGAAGCTCCCTTCGTTGAAGATTATGTTTATCGAAATAAAAACACAAAACAGTTTGCGCGCTTTGTTAAAAGTAATCGTTGGGAGGAAGTCAAAGACGCTTTTTCGGTCAATTTTGAGTCAAAACATAAGGGGCGTCATTGTCTCCTAGTTGACGATGTGATTACCACTGGAGCAACACTTGTGAGTTGTGGGAAAACAATATTAAAACAAAGTAAAGGTCGTTTGAGCATTGTCACGCTAGCCAGTAGGTTGTCTTGATAATATTGCTTTATTTTGCCTTAATAATTATAGTTGATGCAAACTTTAGTTCGTTATTTTATTTTAATTTTTCCCCCTCTGTTGCTTTTTCAATGTGCAAGGGTCAGTTTCCCTACTGGAGGTGAAAAAGATTCCCTCCCGCCAGTTATGACGAATGCTTCACCAAAAATGAACACCATTTTTTTTGACAAAAAAGAAATCACCATCACTTTCGATGAATTTATAAAGCTAAAAGACATCACAAAGCAGTTGATTATTTCCCCTCCAATGGATCAGGATAAGTACAAAATCAAACCTCAGAGTTCGGTCGCAAAAAAGATTAAGATAGAATTATTGGATTCATTAATACCAAACACAACCTATACTTTCAATTTTGGAGAAAGTGTCATGGATAACAATGAAGGGAATTTATTGCCTTTTTTTCAATACACCTTATCTACAGGTGCTGTAATTGACTCTCTAGAAATAAAGGGTGTGGTTACGGATGCTTATGAAATGAAAACAGAACCTTACACCTCAATTCATTTGTATCCGATAGATAGCACTTATACAGATTCTACAATCTTCTTAAAGAAGCCTTTTTATGTAACCAGTACGCTGGATTCTGTAATTTATAATTTTAGAAATTTAAAAGGAGGTTCTTATGAAATTCTTGCGATTAAGGACGTTGGATCGAATTATGTTTTTAACCAAAATGTTGACAAAATCGGATTTTTAGAGCACCCAATAACGTTACCTCAAGACAGCGTCATTAACTTTAGACTCTTCCAAGAAGAACCGAATTTATTTTGGGGGCGCCCTTTTTTCATCAATAAACGTCATATCGGATTTGGTTATTATGGGACTCCAGACCCAAACCAGATTGAGGTTCTAAGTAAAGTCGCTACTAATTTCTCTTCCTTAATCACAAGAAATCGAGAAGCAGATACACTAGATTTTTGGTTTAAAGGTCCAGCTTTAGATTCGCTAAAGTTTGGCATTAAAGAAGTAGACACAACAAAAGTATTTACAATCAAATTCAAAAAGGAAATAAAGGACTCATTGATAATTGAATCCATGTTTTCAAAAATAATTGAGCTTAGGGATACATTTAAAATAAAGACGAATCTCCCCATCACAAAAGTCAATCCTGAATTGATAAAAATCACCAACATTGACACTTTGGACGTGCCTTTTTCTGTGCACCTCGATGATAATTATGATCGGGTTGCACTCGAGTTTGATCTTCAGCCCAATGATCAGTATAAAATCCGACTGTCCCCCCTAGCATTAGAAGACTTTTGGGGGAACACTCACGACACGATTTTTTATCAAGTTAAAACCAAAGCCATCAGTGATTATGGCAATCTCAATCTCCAGCTAATTAGAAGTGATTCAGATCCGTTTGTGTTAGAATTATTAAATAAAAAGGGAGAGGTTAAAGGGAGCTATAACACTGCAAACGAATTAGACTATTATCAATTTCCTCTTTTGGCTCCAGGAGAATATTTATTTCGTTACATCAGGGACTTAAATGGGAACAAAAAATGGGATACGGGAAATTATTTAAAGAAAATTCAACCCGAAGAAGTTTTATATTCTGTCGAGCCAGTGGAGTTGCGTGCCAATTGGGACGTTAATGAAACACTTAGAATCCCTGATAAAATCAATCAAAATATAAAAAAAACAACCATCATAGACGCTATGGATACAGAAACAAAAGTTCCAAAATTAGAGCCAGAGGATGAAAAACAAAATTGATTTATTTGAAAGTCAATGAAACCTAATAAATAAATATTAATTTTAAAATAAAAAAAATGGGCATAGGTTCAATCGTTATCGCTACTGTAGTACTTTGTTTGGTTTTTGGAATTATTGCAGTGCTCCAATCCAGAAGATAAACTGCTACAAAACTTTCTCAAATCCTTGAACTCCTTGAACAGTAGTATACTTCATCGTAAACTTTTTGTCAGGATTAATGATTTTATAACAGGTTTGCACGGCAAGTGTTGCTTCGTGAAAACCACATAAAATTAATTTTAATTTCCCGGGATAAGTGTTTACATCACCGACAGCAAAAACTCCCGGAATGTTGGTTTCGTAGTCGAGCGCATGATTTACTTTTATTGCGTTTTTCTCGATATCTAGTCCCCAGTTGCCGATGGGTCCCAATTTTGGAGATAAACCAAAAAGAGGAAGCCAGTAGTCCACATCAATAGTTTTAGACGCTCTATCCTTTTGATGCAGCTCAATGCTTTCTAGTGTTTCTTTTCCGTTTACTTTTTTAATTTCGGCATGGGTGTACAGATCAATTTTCCCTTCGTTTTGAAGTTGATAAACTTTTTCGACCGAATCTTTATGAGCACGAAACATATCCGATCGATGAACTAATCCTACAGGGACAGTACTGTTTTCGGCAATATAAACCGCCCAATCTAGAGCAGAATCTCCACCACCAGAAATAAAAACTTTTTTGTTTAGAAAAGTCTCCGGCTCTCTAACCATGTATTCAATTCCTTTCTTTTCAAAATTAGTAAGTCCATCTACGATGGGTTTTCTTGGCTCAAAACTACCCAATCCTCCAGCAATGATTACGGTAGGTGCCTGGTGTTCAGTTCCTTCAATTGTTGTTACAACAAAAGATCCATCTTCCTGTTTTTCAATAGTTTCAGCTCTTTCACCCAAGGTAAACCCAGGTTGAAATGGAGCAACTTGTTGTTCTAAATTATCAATAAGGTCCCCTGCCAAAACACTTGGAAAACCCGGGATGTCATAAATGGGTTTTTTAGGGTAAATTTCTTTTAATTGCCCTCCGATTTGAGGTATGGCATCAATGACATGACAATGCAATTTCATCAATCCAGCTTCAAAAATCGTAAACAATCCTACAGGGCCTGCTCCAATGATGATAATGTCAGTTTTAATCATAATTATTTTATTAAATTTTTTGTAACCTCATTCATCGCTTTTACTTTATAGTCAAAATCTCCTTTTAAGGTTTTGCGATATCGCCTTAATGTCTCTAGAAGATCGTCAATTTCATCTGGTAAAACAGCCTCAAGCCATTGGCGCAATCTCTTGGCAACAGTAGGCGATTTTCCATTGGTAGAAATGGCGATTTTTAAATTTCCCTTGGTAACAATTCCTCCCATGTAAAAATCACAAAGATCGGGAGTATCGGCCACATTGACCAAAAGATTTCTTTTTTGACAATCGCTGTGAACCTTTAAATTCACTTCATGTGCATCCGTCGTAGCAACAACGATGTGTTTGTTTCTTAGAAATCGTCTGCGGTATTTTTTAACGATGATTTTCACCGATTTATTTTGAATAAAAGCAAGGGTTTCCTCTCGGATAAAAGGTGCCACCAAGGTAACTTGTGCGTTGGGACTTGATTTAAATAAAAACTCAAGTTTTTCTAATGCAACGAATCCGCCCCCGACGATTAGAAACTGTAATTGATCTGCTTTTACAAAAATGGGATAGAGGGTGTTCATATTGAAATCACTTCTTTATTCACCAAGTTTTTAAAGTCGGTAACAGGATCTATTACTGCAGAACCAAAAATTAAGGCTGCAGGATTATCGATATCAAAAGTATTCACCAAGTCGACCAAGCTGTCTAAATCTGCAACTAAAGATTTCTCAGCCGGGGTTGTGCCATTTTGAATCACGGCAACAGGATAATCTCCTCCTTTGTGTTGTCTAAATGTGTTGACAATTTCGGGTAAAAAACGCATTCCCATTAACACGACCACTGTAGCGCTAGACTTCGCAGCAAGTGCAATGTCGGAAGAAATTTTCCCCGATTTAGTGTGACCAGTGACCACCCAAAAACTCTCATGAGCAGCCCTTTTGGTTAAAGGGATTTGATGTTGCGCAGCGATGCCCGAGTAAGAAGAAATTCCAGGAACAATCGCCGTTTGAATTTTAAATGACCTAGCGACTTCAAGTTCTTCACAAGCACGTCCAAAAACAAGGGGATCTCCACCCTTTAGTCTAACAACATTAAATCCTTTTAATGCATATTCAACAATCAATTCATTGATTTCAACTTGAGTCTTTTTTGTAAAACCTCGTCTTTTACCAACAAATATTTTTTTTGCAGTTCTATTGTGATCTAATAATTTAGGATTAATCAAAGCATCATAGAGGATTACTTCTGCTTTTTGAAGCGCCTTTAATCCTTTAATTGTAAACAAGTCTGGGTCACCTGGACCTGCACCCACAAGGGTGACTTTACCATTATTCAATGTTTGCATGACATTTATTTTCTATCCACAGCAAAATAGGCTGTGTTTGTTCTACATATTTGGAAGCAAAAGATTTTGAAGGGCTTTCTTTTTTAAATTCTAAAACCGCATCCTTAAAAGCAACCTTGTTTTCTGATTCGTATTCTGGAAACTCAGGATCGAAGGCAGCAATGATTGAGGCATGACTATTGATTTTTGCATCAGTTCGAGTTAAAACCGCTTTTGCGCCACGAATTCTTGCATTATAGGCATGATAGATGGCGTCTGAATACCGTTCATTTTTATAAGCCTCTGTTGCCCAATCAAAAGATTCTTTAGCATCAAATAAAAGTGTTTGAACTAAGTCAATGGTAACGCCAGCACACTCTCCAATTCCAATTTCTTTTTTATATTTTTCTTTAACCCCCCAGTCGATTAAATCCGAATCTTTGAGATTGGTCACATCACTGTAATGTTTTAGATTCTGATAGAAATAGTCTTTGGTTCTCCGGTCATAGTAGGCAAAGAAATCTTCCTCAGATTTTCTTTCCGTATCATAATCATTAAGAATCCAGCGTAAGACTTCAGGAGTTCTCTTAGCAGGTACTTTTAAAACTTTATCGGCAAATCTTCCCGTTCCATTTCCTAATACACCACCACCCAATAATATTTGAGTTGCTGGGGCAATATTTTCATTCGCCTTAACTGTCATTCCTTGAAATCCAATGTGTGCTAATGTATGCTGTCCACAGGCATTCATACAGCCACTTATTTTTATGTTGAGGTCGTACTTTTCGATTAATGTATGAAACTCTGTTTCGATCAGTTGCTGTAAGACTTTTGCCAAGCCCATGCTGCTTGCAATTCCTAGGTTACAAGTGTCTGTTCCCGGACAAGCTACGATATCATTGAGTTTGTGAAAACCGCTTCTGTGTAGGTTAATCTCTTTTAGCCTGGTGTATAAAGCGGGTAGATGCCCTTCTTCTACATCGCGAAGTAGGATGCTTTGACCCAATGAAAACCGATTGTCGTCACGGGTAAAATCTAGCATTACTTTTGCTAATTCTCTCGCTTTAGATGAGGAGATATCCCCAACTTCAATTGGAAGTCCAACAGAAAAATATCCAGCTTGTTTTTGTTTAAAAAGATTGGTCTTCTTCCAAAGATTAAATTCTTTAGTGTCTAATTTTATCGTCTCCCTTTCGCTGTATAATGGTTCTTTTAAATCTCGATCATAAACCGCAATTGGATAAGTTTTTTGTATCAAAGAATTTTCTTCTTCAGCAACCCATTCCAGAAAAGTGGTCAATCCAATTTCTTTTACAAGAAATTTTAACCGTGCTTTATTTCTTTTATTTCTTTCTCCATGACGATCAAAAACTCGTATTACTGCTTCGCTAAAAGGAATCATTCGATCTGCTTCTAAAAAAGAAAAGACCTCGTTTGCTTCGACAGGCTGAGAGCCGATACCACCGCCAAGCATGACGCGGAATCCTCTTTTACCCTTCTTAATTACGGGGATAAATCCTAAATCATGAATAAAGGTTAGGGCTTGATCTGAAGCGGCACTTGAAAAAGCGGCTTTAAACTTTCGACCCATGTCTTGACAGATGGGGTTCCTTAGAAAATATTCATAAAATGCATAAGCATAAGGAGTAACGTCAAAAGCTTCGTCAGGATCGACACCCGCATAGACTGAGGCTGTTACATTTCGAACCGTATTTCCACAAGCTTCTCGGAGTGTGATTTGATCTTTTTCTAATTCTGACCAGAGTTCGGGCGTTCTGTCCAAAGAAACATAATGCAATTGAATGTCTTGCCTTGTAGTGATATGAAGATTACTGCTTGCGTATTCATCAGACACTGCTGCCATACGAATCAATTGTTTTGCAGTAAACCTACCCAAGGGTAGTTTGATTCGAATCATCTGAACCCCCTGTTGGCGTTGACCATAAACTCCTCTTGCCAATCGAAGGCTTCTGAATTTTTCTTCGTCAATCTCCTGATTGTTAAAGGCATTTATTTTTTTTTCCAGATCCAAAATGTCTTTTTCGACGATTGGATTTTCTATTTCTGTTCTAAAACTTTGCATTTTTTATTGAATAAAACCGACACCTGCGGTGTTGTTAGTGTTTGGATCGATCAAAATGAAGGCTCCAAGTTTTTTGTTTAAATGAAATGGCGCATACAATAATGGCTGTGCAAGTTGAAAGCTCACTTCGCCTATATCATTCATTTGCAGAGATTCAGTCGACTCAGAAATCCATTTTTGCCAATTCATTTTTGTGTTAATCTCCTTAGTCTTTACCATACTTTTTTGAACTCCATGTTGCAACCAATATTTATTGTTTGGATTCAAAGCGTTAGATTGCATCCAACATATTTTTGCATTAATTTGCTTACCTGATTGTAAAGAGTGATTAGATTTCACAATCGTATTTCCCCTTGAAGCATCTATTTCGTCTTCCAACAAAAGGGTTGCATTTTCTCCTGTTCCTATCTTAGTTTTTTCTTCTCCATACTTTTCAATCGCTTTGATCTTACTTTTAGAACCAGATGGAAAAACTTCGACTTCATCTCCCTTGGAAAACATTCCACTTTTTACTTTTCCAACAAAACCTCTGTAATCATGATGAATTTCAGTTTTTGGACGAATTACATGCTGTACCTGTAACAGTGTGTTTTCTTGAATGTCTTGTTCAACCTCAATGGTTTCAATGAGGCTTAAAAGTGTCTCTCCTTCATACCAAGGCATGTTTTTACTTTTTGAAATAATATTATCCCCTTTTAAAGCTGCAACCGGAATAAAAAAAGATTGTGTTTCCCAAGTATATTCTCCTAAAAGCTTATCGATTTGAGTTTTAATTTTCAAGAATTCATCATGGTCATATTCAATCAAATCCATCTTATTGACTGTAAAAATCAAATGTTTTATCCCTAAAAGCTGCGTGATGTAAAGATGTCTTTTGGTTTGTTCCATGACTCCCTTCCGAGCGTCCAATAGAATGATTGCCACTTCGGCATTAGAAGCACCAGTAACCATGTTTCGTGTATATTCAACATGACCTGGAGCGTCTGCAATGATAAACCTTCTCTTAGGGGTGCTAAAATAAAGGTTGGATACATCGATGGTGATGCCTTGTTCTCTCTCGGTCAGAAGTCCATCAGTTGCGAGTGAAAAGTCGAGGTAATCGTATCCTAGTGAACGACTCTTCGTTTCTATGTGCTCTAACTGATCCGTTTTGAGGGAATTGGTTTCGTATAATAATCTACCAATGAGCGTGCTTTTGCCGTCATCTACGCTTCCGGCAGTTGTAATTCTAAGGGTTTTCATTAAGGTTTTTTTTAAAAATAGCCTACTTTTTTTCGCTCTTCCATTGCGCCTTCCGAACGTTTGTCATCCATTCGCGCACCGCGTTCTGAAATGGCAGAATCTCTGATTTCATCAATAACGGTGTCTAGGTCGATTGCTTCCGAGGGAACAGCCGCAGTACAACTCATGTCACCCACAGTTCTAAATCTTACGCTTTCAATGAAGGTTTCTTCTTTTTCGTTAAATATAAAATCAGAAGAAGGCATCAATTGACCGTCTCGAACAAAAACAGCTCTTTTGTGTGAAAAATAAATTGAAGGAATTTCCAGGTTTTCTTTTCTAATGTATTCCCATACGTCCAATTCCGTCCAATTACTGATTGGAAAAACTCTTACATTTTCACCAGAATGAATTTGTCCATTGAGCATGTCAAAAAGCTCGGGTCGTTGTAGTTTTTCATTCCATTGGCCAAAATCATCACGTACTGAAAAAATTCTTTCTTTAGCTCTCGCTTTTTCTTCGTCTCTTCTTGCTCCGCCCATACAGGCATCAAACTTTAGTTCTTCGATTGATTCAAGAAGTGTTACGGTCTGCAAAGTATTTCGACTGGCATACTTACCTTTTTCTTCTATTACTTTTCCCTGATCGATACTTTCTTGGACGCTACCAACATGTAACTTAACCTGATATTTTTCAACCAATTCATCTCTTAATTTTATGGTTTCAGGAAAATTGTGTCCTGTATCAACATGAAGTAAAGGAAAAGGAATCCGTCCAGGTAAGAATGCTTTTTTGCAAAGGTGAAGTAAAACAATGGAGTCTTTCCCTCCAGAAAAGAGTAGGGCAGGGTTGTTAAACTGTCCGACGACCTCTCTTATAATGTATATCGCTTCTTCTTCTAACTGCTCTAGGGTATTCATTAAATTATGATTTGTGATTTAAGTGTAATCCACATTCTTTTTTACTTTCTTCCCACCACCATCTTCCAGATCGAATGTCTTCACCAGGTTTCACAGCTCGTGTGCAGGGCTCACAGCCGATACTCACATACCCTTTCTTGTGTAGAGAATTTTGAGGAACATTGTTCTGTTCCAAGTAGTTTTCAACTTCTTCTAAAGTCCAATTGACCAAAGGATTAAACTTGGGCAACCCAAAAGCATCGTCATAACTGAAAAATGATAAAGTGCTTCTCGAATTGCTTTGAGAGGCCCTAAGTCCTGTGATCCAAAGATCGACCCCTTTTAGTGCTTTTTGTAAAGGGTTGATCTTTCTAATCGAACAACATTCTTTTCTGTTTTCAATACTGTCATAAAAACTATAAGGCCCCTTTGAATCGAGTAAAGCCTCCAACTCATTGTTATCGGGGGCAAAAGAAGAAATACTTTTATTGTACTTTTTTTGTGTCTTATCTAATACGTCATAGGTTTGCTCAAATAATCTCCCAGTATCTAAGGTGAACACTTTAATAGGATGGTTGTTCCTAAAAATAACATCCGTCAGCACTTGATCTTCCTGACCTAAAGAAGTTGAAAACGCGATGTTTTTGAATCCAAGAGTGCTCAGCGTTTCAAATGCCTTTTCCAAGGATAATGACGCGAATTGCTGATTTAATTTTTCTATAGAATTATTTTCCATTTATTTATTTTTTTCCCCATTGAAACTTGTTCCAAATGCGTTCATGGAAAAAGTAAAGCACCAATTTTGTTCCCCATTCAATAAAACCAATTGAGATGGCTTGAGAGATTGTGCCAGTGATAAAATAAGCGATAATCATGGTGTCGATTGTTCCGATAAGTCTCCAACTAATGGTCTTAAGCAGGCTTCTAGAAACCTTTTCATGAGAAGCGTTTCCTTCTTGACTTTTGTTTTTCCGAAATAAATGCAGGTCGAAAATCATGGGTAATTGATTTAATTTTTGGTAAATATAAACACTTAAACAATACTAAACAAATAATTCCTATCAACTTTATAGGAATTAAATAGTTTACAAGAAATTCCTTACATTTGAGAAAAGCAATTTATGATTTCTAAAAAATGCAAATATGCCATTAAAGCACTATTGTACCTAGCGGATCATCAGTCTGACGAACGTTCAGTTTTTTCATCTGAAATTGCAGAAAAAGAAAATATACCTAAAAAATTTTTAGAGACAATATTAAGAGAGCTTCGTAATTTTAAATTATTACAAAGTCAACGAGGTAAAACAGGAGGCTATCGACTTATTAAAAATCCTGATGATATTTATTTATCAGAATTAATAAGAATGGTTGACGGCCCAATCGCAATGCTACCATGCGTTTCACTTAATTATTACGCTTCTTGCGATGAGTGTGACGAAGAAAACTGTGAAATTAAAACCGTCTTTGAAAAGGTGCGTGATCGCACGCTTGAAGTGTTAACAACTACTTCTATTTCTTCAATGAAAAACAAAGTTTAAGAATTACAAACCACTGATATAACTGCCCAGCGAATCCCTAAAGTGAAATCCTTCGAGCGTTCTGACCTTGGTCAGTTTTTGATTTGATTCTAGTCCCCACAACAAAAACTCCATAAGGAAATAAGTGTCGTTTGGGTCTAAGTCCTTTTGATGTTTCTTTATTAATTCCCCAACAGCAGGAACTTTATCTAAAGCTTTTTTGTATTCTTTTTCACTTAAATCATCCTCCAAGAACAATTCGTTGTCATTGAAAAACCAACCCAACAGGACATCGTAAGGCCCATCAGCATTTTGCTTTTGTAGTTTCTCAATTTTTGGAAAATAATTTGGGAAAAGTGTTTTAATTGCTTGGGAGATCAAATGAAATGAAATTTGTTCTGCACCCTCCTGTTCTCCTTCATAGACCAATTCAATTTTACCATTGATGGCAGGAATTACGCCTAAAAAATCAACCAGTCTGACCGCAGTTTTTTCATCTTGGGTGATCAACAACCGTCTTTCGGCAGTGCTTATTAGGTTCTCAAAAGCGGTGATACTCATACGGGTACTGACCCCGCTTTTTGAGTCTACAAATTCACTTTTACGTGCTTCAAAACCAATCTGTTCAAGAAGCTCTTTGGCCAATTCAGGAACGTGAATGGTTTTTTTGTTTTCCTCGCTGATCACGGCTTCTTGTGCTGTTATTCTTTTAGCGATTTCAATATTGTGTGGATAGTGTGTCAAAATTTGAGAACCTATCCTGTCTTTTAGTGGGGTAACAATACTCCCCCGATTGGTGTAGTCCTCGGGGTTTGCGGTAAACACAAACTGAATTTCTAAAGGCATTCTTAATTTAAATCCACGTATTTGAATTTCTTTTTCCTGAAGAATTGAGAACAATGCAACTTGAATTCGCGCTTGTAAATCAGGCAATTCATTCAGCACAAAAATACTTCTGTGCGCTCGGGGAATCATCCCAAAGTGAATCACTCTTTCGTCAGCATAGGACAATTTGAGCGTCGCTGCTTTTATGGGGTCTACATCTCCAATCAAATCCGCAACAGTAACATCAGGAGTGGCGAGTTTTTCAAAAAATCGATCGGTTCTATGAAGCCAATCTACAGGGGTTTCCTCTCCTTTTTCTGCTATTAATTCTTTCGAAAATCGAGAAATAGGTTGAAGGGGATCATCATTAATTTCCGAACCTTCCACTATGGGGATCCATTCATCAAGCAAATCAATCATCTTCCGAGCAAGCCTTGTTTTTGCTTGGCCTCTCAATCCTAAAAGGTTGATGCTGTGGCCAGAAAGCAAAGCACGCTCTACGTCTGGAATCACAGTGTTTTCATAACCGATCAATCCATCGAATGAAGGAATTCCCTTGCGAATCCTAGCTCTCAAATTTTGAGCCAATTCTTCTTGAATATTTTTGGGTTGATAAGAGGAACTTTTTAATTCTCCTAAGGTCTTAATAGTGGGCTTTTCCATAATTTTATCCAAAACGTTTTTTCCTGTTTTTTTCATAGTCCTCAAATATCATTTCTCCAAGGTTGTTAAGTCCTGTGAAGAATGCTTTTCCATTGTTTGCTTTGGTGAATTCCTGAACAAATTGTTTTAAGTAAGGGTCAGAAGCGATCATAAAAGTAGTAATTGGGATGTGAAGTTTTCTAGCTTGACGTGCCATTAGATAGCATTTTTCAACAATTGTTTTATCTAAACCAGCACTATTTTTATAATAAGTCCCGTCAGACATTTTAAGACAACTGGGCTTTCCATCAGTGATCATAAAAATCTGTTTATTCGTATTTTTCTTTCGTCTGAGCATGTCCATTGCCAACTCTAGTCCTGCGACTGTGTTGGTGTGATAAGGCCCCACTTGAAGATAGGGCAAGTCCTTAATCGGAATGAGTCTTGCGTCATTCCCGAAAACCAAAATATCGAGGGTGTCTTTTGGATACCTAGTAGTGATCAATTCTGCCAATGCCATCGCAACTTTTTTTGCAGGCGTTATTCTATCTTCTCCATAAAGAATCATACTGTGACTGATGTCGATCATCAATACCGTACTCATTTGAGATTTGTGTTCGGTTTTTTCTACAACCAAATCCTCTTGTCTTATTTGCAAATCATCAATGCCAGAATGGATTTGTGCATTTTTGAGGCTCTCCGTTAAAACGATATTTTCGATGGGATCTCCAAATTGAAAGTTCTTCAACTCACCAGAAGGTTCTGCGCCTTGTCCGAGGTGATTGGTTTTATGATTTCCTGTTCCAGAGCGCTTTAATTTTCCAAAAATTTGCTTCAAGGCATATTCTCGTAGAAGCTTTTCTGTTTTGGCAGTCAGTCCCATTCCTTTTCCACTTCCATCGGGTTTGATTTCCTCACGGATGTAAGATTTTTCTAAAAGATCCTTGATAAAGTCGTCAATGGTATAGTTTTCATCTGTTAATTCATATTCAACATCCAATTCCCTTAACCAATCAATGGCTTCATCAAAATCCCCAGAGGTATGGGTGATGAGTTCTTTAAAAATCTCAAAAAGTTTTTCAAAAGGAGTTTGCTTATCTAACTTTGGTTTTAGAAATAGCATCCCCGTTCTGGAATTGGAAAACTTCATTTAATACTTATTTATAGTGAAAAACAACAATTCAAAGATAGCTTAAAAAGATGCCAATTTAAAATGCAGAAGCAACAAAAAAAGAAAGTACTAAAGTGATTTTATGTAGGATTCAATAAGCGCTAAACCTTCCTTGTGAAAAGTTGTTCTTCCGATTTCAGGCATCATAACTCCCGGGTCTGTACTTTCAAGTCTATAGGTTAAAATAGAGTTTTCGGGCTGACCTGGAACAATGCTGTACTTGAGGTCACCAGAACCTTTTCCGGCTGCAATAGGAGGTTTAAAAACGCCTCGACTTCTTCCGTCTGATTCCCAATAAGTCAAGTTAAGACCTGAGTTTTTTGCCGGCCCCTTGTCACTGTGGCAATGCGCGCAATTGATGTGTAAATAGGCTTTCGCACGATCTTCTAATGATCCTGAAGTAAGCTGGTTCCAAACGGGCAAATAAGGCCGATTTTCTTTCTCAGGAAGCCCCGTCAAAAGCCCTTGACTCTCGAAATATTCCAATTGATTGCGCACCATACCGTGGTAAATATTATCCCTATTTAATTGGCCAGCAATGGGACCTATTGGGGAGATTTTTTTTCCAGACATATGGCAGCTTTTGCATTGGGTCTGATTCGGTATCACATAACTTATACTTTGTGTTTTACCATTGTAGTCTTTCCAGCTGACTTGTTTTTCTCCTCCAATGATATTGAGATGAGCATCTTCTTGTTTGTCATCCCATACGTAAGATAAAACCTTCCAATCATCGTTTTCTTCCTTAATCAACAATCGGGTTTCAATGATGTTTTTATCTCCATCGGGTTTCTTAAAGTCTTCAGGATAATAAAAGTTTTTGATAATAATAGTTCCCGATTCAAAACCTAAAACCTCTTTTTCTTTGTAGTTCATTTTCTTGCCTGAGGGGAGGTACAAAAACCTACCCTTAAAGGCATAATCTGTAAATAAAGGGGTGTTTAGTTCATAGGGGTGTACGTTTTTAGCGGGTTTGAAATCAGAAATCTTACCCTCAAAAAAACCATATTCAGAAAGTTTTTGAATCTCATTGGAACTTGAGCTATTGATTTCCATTTTAGAAGCTACTTTTCGAGCTACGGGCACGGTTCTTGTTTTTTTACCAGATTGACATTGAATAAAAAGAACCCCAAGCAAAAGCAACCAAATATTTTTCATTCAATATTTTTAGATGGATGTTTTAAATTCAATATCACAGTCATATGGTCCAAGGTCATTTGAGAATTTTTCAAAATCATTGGCTGCATCTAAGACAACAAAATTGATATCACCATTATTTTTTACACAAATTTCATATTCAGGATTCTTGGTGTTGTCCTCCAAATAATAATCCTCGGCAAGAATTAAGTCATAAGCAACGTCAGGAATTTTGAATCCATTTTTCATCACCCAAAGTAAACCGAAGTCATTGTCTAAGGTGGGAAAAAAATGTTTGTTTTCAAAACGATTGTCATGAATAGATACCTTGCCAGGGTAGGCATTGTATTGTCCGTCTTGACGATAGTCATTATCAACAGCTCTTAGGCCGCTTGCAAGCGCCTTTAGCTCTTCTTTTTTCTTTTTACGTTCTTTTTTTTCAGAAGTAAACACTTCATAACTAACAATAGAAGCATTAACAGTTTTATGGTTTTCGACCTTATTGTTATAAAAATCTACTTCTTTAGTCGCCATGATAATCACGCCTGATCCGCGAGGAACTGAGCTAACGATAGATCCTTTAACTCCAAAGTTTTTAATATTATTGTCGTGGATGTAATTGTCATAAGCTTTAATTTTTGATCCATACACGGTTAGGTTGGGCAGATTGAAAATCAATAACCCTCCAGTATTCTGAAAAGCTTCGTTGTTGTAAATCTGAACATTTGTACTGTTTTCACTTTCGATTCCAGCTACATTATAATAGGCTTTGTTATTCCTTATAATCACATGATTAGATTGGCCTACATAGATTCCTGCATCAGAAGAGCCAATAGCTTCACAATCTTCAATGATAACATTGTTACATAAAACAGGATAGAGCGCATAAGCACCATTTTTAGAGGAAACTTGTCCCGTCCAAGCCGATCTGATTTTGCGCATAATAATGCCGTCGGTATCAGTAACCTTAAGGTTGTCGCCAGCAGCATCCTCTAGGGCTAAGTTTTCTATGACAATGTTTTCACAATTAGAAATTCTGATTCCCTCAGCGCCTTGCTTTTGACCCTTAAAAGAGAGAATTGTCTTGTCCATTCCCATCCCGCGGATGGTAATGCCTTTTTTCCCGTCCAAGATTAGGGATTGACTGAATAAGTAATGTCCCTCTGGCAATTGAATCACACTGGAGTCTTTTGCGGTTATAAAAGCTTCTAGAATTGGGGCTTCCATGTCAAGATAATCTCTTTCAGGATTATAAGAAGGGAGCTTGCCAGGTTTAAGCGCAATGTAGATTACTCCTATCAGGATTACAATAGAATAAAAGAGGTGTTTTTTTTTCAAAATAGATTGGGTTTTAATGTATACAATCAAAAATAATAATTTAATTTTAAAAGTTTGTACGCGCACAGATAAAATATCTAAGTCTATGATTTTCATGGGAGTAAGAATTTAAGGAAATGCGGCTTTAATTCACTTTTCTTACTTTTTAGATTTTGGAAGACGCTAAAAAATGTTATATTTGCAAAGCATTATGAAAAATCGATCAGAGGCGACTATTAGTCCCTCTTTTTTTTGATATGAATTTTAACCAAAAAGTAGAAGATTTACTTACCGAGGCACTCAAGGAAAACCCACACATTTTCCTGGTTGACCTTAAAATTGGTGGCGACAATTCTATTAAGATAATTCTTGACGGAGATGATGAAATTAACGTTAAGGATTGCATCAACATTAGCCGTGCCATTGAGCATGAGCTAGATCGTGATGAAGAAGATTTTGGGCTGGAAGTGGCTTCAGCTGGTGTGGGAAGTCCGTTGAAATTCCCGAGGCAATATTTGAAAAATATCAATCGAGAATTAGAAGTTATGCTTCTCGAGGGTGAAATCCTGAAAGGAAAATTGGTTAAAGCCGATGAAAATGAAATTGAATTGGAGTGGAAACAAAGAGAACCCAAACCAATAGGAAAAGGAAAAGTTACTGTAAAGAAAAATAAAGTTATTGCTTTTGAGCAAATAAATCAAACAAAGGTTGTTGTAAAATTCTAACATAATTAGAGATGGAAAATTTAGCGCTAATAGATTCGTTTTCTGAATTCAAAGATGAAAAACTGATTGACAGAGTGACATTGATGGTCATTTTGGAAGAAGTTTTTAGAAACACTTTAAAACGCAAGTTTGGTTCAGATGAAAATTTTGATATAATTATCAACCCAGATAAGGGGGATTTAGAAATTTGGAGAAATAGAGTTGTTGTCAAGGATGGAGTGGTTGAAGACCCAAACCAAGAAATTGAATTAACGGAAGCGAGAAAAATTGAGCCTGACTTTGAAGTTGGTGAAGACGTTTCTGAAGAAGTAAAGCTTATTAACCTTGGGAGAAGATCCATTCAAACCTTGCGTCAAAACTTGATTTCAAAGATTTTTGAGCATGATAGCACCAATACATTCAATCAATTTAAAGATAGAATAGGCGAGTTATTTACTGCTGAGGTTCACCACATTCGTAATAGAGAAGTGATTCTTCTAGACGATGATGGGAATGAAATTATATTGCCTAAGGAACAACAAATACCTAGTGATTTTTACCGAAAAGGGGACAACGTGAGAGGGGTCATCGAGCTGGTTGAATTAAGAGAAAACAAACCAAGAATTGTTCTTTCGAGAACATCTCCTTTGTTTTTAGAAAAATTATTTGAACAAGAAATCCCTGAAGTTTTTGATGGTTTAATTACGATCAAAAAAGCAGTCAGAATTCCTGGAGAAAAAGCGAAAGTAGCCGTAGACTCTTACGATGATCGTATTGACCCAGTCGGAGCATGTGTTGGGATGAAAGGCTCTCGTATTCATGGAATAGTTAGAGAATTAGGGAATGAAAACATTGATGTAATCAATTACACCAACAATTTACAATTGTTCATTACTCGTGCTTTGAGTCCTGCAAAAATAAATTCTCTAAAGATAGATGAAGAAACAAAAAGAGTTCAGGTGTTCTTAAACCCTGATGAGGTTTCTAAAGCGATTGGTAGGGGAGGTCACAACATAAGACTTGCAGGAAAACTGACAGGATATGAAATCGATGTATATAGAGAAGGAGCAGAGGAAGACGTAGAGCTTGCAGAATTCAGCGATGAAATCGATTCGTGGGTAATTGATGAGTTCAAAAAAGTTGGTTTGGACACTGCAAAAAGCATTCTTGAACTTCAAAAAGAAGACATAATCAAGCGAACTGATCTGGAAGACGAGACTGTAAGTGAAGTATTACGGATTTTAAAAGCTGAGTTTGAGGAATAAACAAATGTATTTTTTCCCTACTTTTGACACAGAATAAAAACAATTAATGGCAGATATTTCAACAATAAGATTAAATGTAGCGCTAAGAGAATTAAATATCTCTCTAGATCGTGCGGTCGAATTCCTTTCTCAAAAGGATATTGAAATCGAAGCCCGTCCTACTGCAAAAATATCAAAGGATATTTATCGTGTTTTACTCGATGAATTTGCCACAGATAAATCCAAAAAGGATGCTTCTCATGAAATTAGTGAGGAGAAGAAAAAAGAGAAAGAATCTATAAGAATCTTGCAGGAGAAAAAAGAGCAAGAACGAATCGAGTTGCAGCAAAAACGCCAAGAAGTTATAAGGGCTAAAGCTACAGTCACCAAGCCTGTCATGCTCGGTAAAATCGACCTCAATCCTCCAAAAGTAGTTGCCAAGCCTCCAGTAGAAAAAAAGCCAGTGGCCTCTAAACCTCCCGAGGTTGTAGCTGAAAAGCCAGTTGCTAAAAAAGAGGTGAAAGTTGTTGTTGAGGAAAAGGTTGCTAAAAAAACAGAAGAAGTTCCTGCGCCAGCTCCAGTCAAAGAGGTGGCTGAGATGGTTGCTGAAGCTCCTGTGAAAGCTGAGGTTGCCAAACCCGAAGCAGTTGCGACAGATTCAGCAGCACCTGAAGTCATAGCAGAAACTACTGCAGAAGCAACTCCGACTTCAGTGGATCCCAATGCAATAAAAACAAAATACAAAACGCTTACTGGCTTTAAGAAAACTGGACAAACCATCGATTTAGATGAGTTTAAAAAGAAAGAAAAAACAGTAGAAGACGCGCGTAAGAGAAAAAGAAAAAGAATTAGTAAAGATCCTGCACCTAAGCCAGGAGCTAGAGCAGCTAATACTCAAAATAGAACAAATACCAATTCTAGACAGAGACCCCCGCAAAAAGGACGGACTCCCCAGCCAGTTAAGGCCGAGCCAACAGATGAAGAAGTTCAAAAGCAAATTCGTGAAACTTTAGAAAAGCTTCAAGGAAAATCTAATAAGTCTAAAGGAGCCAAGTACAGAAGGGACAAACGTGACCAACACCGCCAAAAGTCCGAAGAAGAATTGGCAGAACAAGAAGCCAGTAGCAAAACAATTAAAGTAACTGAATTTATTACAGTAGGAGAAATCGCTACTTTAATGGAAATTAGTTCTACTGAAATCATCTCAGCATGTATGTTATTGGGAATCATGGTGACCATGAACCAAAGGCTTGATGCGGAAACCTTATCTATTGTTGCGGATGAATTTGGCTATCAAGTTGAGTTTGTTAAAACAGAGCTAGAAGAAAACATAGATGAAGAAGAGGATGTCGAGGAGGATTTAAAATCTCGTGCTCCGATCGTTACCGTAATGGGGCATGTTGATCATGGGAAAACTTCATTACTAGATTATATAAGAGAAGAAAATGTAATTGCAGGGGAATCTGGTGGAATAACACAACACATTGGTGCATATTCTGTAACGTTGAAAGACGATCAGAAGATCACTTTCTTAGATACACCAGGACACGAGGCTTTTACAGCCATGCGAGCTCGTGGTGCTCAGGTTACTGATATTGCAATTATTGTAGTTGCTGCGGATGATGACATTATGCCTCAAACAAAAGAGGCAATCAGTCACGCGCAAGCGGCAGGGGTTCCAATTATTTTTGCAATTAATAAAATTGATAAGCCCAATTCAAATCCAGAAAAGATCAAAGAAGCGCTTGCTGGAATGAACCTGATGGTTGAAGATTGGGGAGGTAAAATCCAATCACAAGATATTTCAGCCCTAAAAGGAACTGGAATTAAAGAGCTTTTAGAAAAAGTGTTACTTGAAGCGGAAATTCTTGAATTAAAAGCAAATCCTAATCGAAAATCTAAAGGAACTGTTGTTGAAGCATTTCTAGATAAAGGACGGGGTTATGTTTCTACGATTCTGGTTCAAACAGGAACGTTGAATGTAGGAGATTATATTTTGGCTGGAAAACATAGTGGAAAAATTAAAGCAATGTTTGATGAACGTGGTAATGCGCTTGACGCCGTTCCACCTTCCTCACCTGTTTCAGTTTTAGGACTCGATGGAGCACCTCAAGCAGGAGATAATTTCAACGTGCTGGAAGACGAAAAAGAGGCCAAACAAATCGCTGCCAAAAGAACGCAACTTCAACGGGAACAGAATGTTAGAACTCAGCGTCACATTACTTTAGACGAAATCGGAAGAAGGATTGCTTTAGGAGAATTTAAAGAACTTAATTTAATACTAAAAGGAGATGTAGATGGCTCAGTAGAAGCCCTTACGGATTCTTTACAAAAACTATCGACTGAAGAAATTCAAGTTAATATAATACACAAAGGAGTTGGTGCCATTACAGAATCAGATGTGCTTTTGGCCTCTGCTTCAGATGCAATTGTTATTGGATTTAATGTTCGTCCAATGGGGAATGCAAGATCAATAGCAGACAAAGAGGAAATCGATATCCGATCTTACTCCATCATCTATGACGCCATCAACGATGTTAAAGACGCCATGGAAGGAATGTTATCTCCTGAAATGAAAGAAGAAATTACAGGGACTGCAGAAATCAGAGAAACCTATAAAATTTCTAAAGTAGGAACCGTTGCAGGGTGTATGGTAATGACTGGAAAAATATTCCGAAATTCTGGTATCAGAATTATCCGTGAAGGAGTCGTAATTCATTCAGGATTCTTGTCTTCATTGAAACGTTTTAAAGACGATGCCAAAGAGGTTGCCAAAGGCTATGACTGTGGACTTCAGGTTAAGAATTACAACGAAATACAAGAAGGAGATACGCTTGAATGCTTCCAAGAAGTGGCAGTCAAGAAAAAACTTTAATTCTTCAACGTTAAAAGAAAAGCACCAGGATAAGCTTTTTTGATTTCATTAAGCTTATTCAATGCGTTGTAGTATTGTTTGAATCGACCCACTTGTACTTTATAGTTTGGCGTTTCAAAACTCAAATCAGCTTCCCATTCAGGATAATTTTCTTTAAATGCTGTAATTATTCTTTCTGCAACTTCATATTTCCCATAGTAAAGTTGAATGGTAAAAAACTGTGAGGCATAGGCCTCGCTATCAACCTCTTTCTTTAAAGTCATTAGTTTCTTTATGAGCTCATCTTGCTCAACTTTCACTAAGGTTTCCTGAGCCATCATATTTATGGACAACAAGCAGAGGGCAATTGAGGTGGCTATCCAAGAAAAATTAACTTTATTCATACAACAAAAAAACAAAAAATTAAGATAGAATCAATAAGATTTTTAATTTAAATAACAAGCCTATTTAGAAAGAGTATAAATTACAAAATTGTTAATTTATACCCTTTAAGTTCACAAGTCTATGACTTATTTTTGTACAATATTTAGAAAAAATATTTTGTACGACCGTATCTATAAAAAAAATAAAATAATGTCAAAGAAGCTAAATCCTTTAGGATTGTTCTTCATCTTCTCCCTCCTGTTTTCAGTCATTTCATTGAACTCATCCTTCGCTCAAGAAGCAGACGTGGCAGCGGGTAAAAAGCTTTTCAACGCAAATTGTGCTGCCTGTCACAAGTTAAATAAAAAAGCTGTGGGTCCTGCTTTAAAAGGAGTTTCGGCAAAATATGACAGGGAGTGGTTGTACAGTTGGACTAAGAACAGTTCTGCAATGATAAAGGCAGGAGATGCCCAAGCTGTTGCGATCTGGGAAGAATACAACAAAACAGCGATGACGGCCTTTCCACTGCTTTCAAATACTGACATTGACAATATTCTTGCTTACACAGACTATACACCTCCAGCTGCTCCAGCCGCTGCACAAGGAGCTACTGTTGTAACGACGGCACCTTCAGGTGTTTCAAATGAGATCATACTGGCAGCCTTAGGGCTTGTGTTTGCATTACTCATTGTGATGTTGTTTTTAGTTCAAAAAACTTTAATGAGAATCGCAGTTGCGAGTGGAGTAGACATAATTCCTACACCAATTAAAGAAAAAAGAACTCCAATCTGGAAGTTATTTATTCAAAATCAATTTTTAGTTTTTGTTTCCGTTATCCTACTTTTGTTGAGCAGTGCTTACTTTGCTTATGGATTTTTGATGCAAGTTGGAGTTGATCAGGGATACATGCCAGTTCAACCCATTCACTACTCTCACAAAATTCACGCAGGTGCAAATCAAATAGAGTGTAAGTATTGTCATTCCTCCGCTAGAGTTTCTAAACATTCAGGAATTCCTGCATTAAATGTTTGTATGAATTGTCATATGAATATTGCAGAATACAATGGTGAAGAGGATTTGGAAAACGGATATACAAAAGAATTTTATACCAACGAAATCAAGAAACTTTATACTGCTGTTGGTTGGGATGAAGAAAATCAATCCTATACAGGAAAGACTAAGCCTGTTAAATGGGTAAGAATACATAACCTTCCAGACTTTGTTTACTTTAATCATGCCCAGCATGTTGAAGTGGGAGGAATTGAATGTCAAAAATGTCATGGCCCAGTCGAAGAAATGGAAATCATGTATCAATATTCTCCGCTAACAATGGGCTGGTGTATCAATTGCCACAGAGAGACCAATGTGAAAGTTGAAGACAATGAATATTATGCTAAAATTCATGATGAGTTGTCTAAGAAGTATGGAGTTGAGAAACTCACAGTCGCCCAGATGGGAGGGTTGGAATGTGGAAAATGTCATTATTAAAGAAAACGGTTAAACTATAATATAATCTATGTCGTCAAATAAGATTTATTGGAAAAGCGTTGAGCAACTCGATCAAGAAAGTGAAGTTGTACAAAAGCTGGAACAAAATGAATTTGTAGAAAAAATTCCAGTAGATGAGTTTTTGGGAGATGAGGAGACCTTAAGCGAGTCGAGTACCAACCGCCGTGATTTCCTAAAGTATGTAGGTTTTAGTACTGCTGCGGCATCACTTGCTGCTTGCGAAGGCCCTGTTATTAAGTCTGTTCCTTATGTCGTTCAGCCTGAACAAATTCGTCCAGGAATAGCCAATTACTATGCTACAACAATTGCAGATGGTTTTGATTTTGCAAGTGTATTGATTAAAACCCGTGAGGGAAGACCGATTAAGGTTGAAAATAATCCTGATGCTCCAACACTTGGCGGTGCAAACGCTCGTGTTCATGCTTCTGTTTTATCCCTTTACGATATAAAAAGACTCCAAGGACCCAAAGCCAATGGAGAGGACGTTTCTTGGTCTGATTTGAATAAACAAGTAACGGCAAAATTAAAAGCACTTGCTGCAACCAATAAGCCAGTTGTTCTTTTAACGCAAACTTTTGCGAGTCCGACTACTAATAAAATAATTGAAGGTTTTAAAGAAGAATATCCAAACGTATCTCACGTAGTTTATGATGCGATTTCTTCAAGTGCAGCATTGGCTGCCTTTGAAAATGTATATGGAGTTCGTGCCCTAGCGGATTACGATTTCTCTAAAGCCGAAACCATTGTTTCTGTCGCTGCTGATATCCTAGGAGATTGGCAAGGGGGAGGACACGATAGTTCCTATACAAAGGGAAGAATTCCTTTAAAAGGACACGGCCACTCTAAAATGTCTCACCACATTCAGTTTGAGTCAAATATGACACTTTCTGGTGCAAATGCAGATAAAAGAGTTCCTTCAACTCCAGCAACACATAAAAAGGTAATTGCTCAGATATATGCGCAGTTAACCAACACTTCATTGAAGAGTGATTTGAACCCTGAGGTTCAAAAAGCGGTTACAAATGCAGTGAGTCGTTTGAAAGCTTCAAAAAATAAAGGTGTAGTTGTTTCAGGTATAGACGACTTAGCTGCTCAAGAAATCGTTTTAGCAATAAACAATTACCTCCAAAGTGAGGTTATGGATGTTGCTCAGCCTAGGTTGATCCGTCAAGGTGATGACAAGGCAATGATGGAATTGATTGAAGACATTAAAAGTGGAAAAGTAAAAGGATTACTTACTGCTGGGATTAATCCTGGATACACTCTACCGAATGCTTCTGAATTTATTTCAGCATTCGAAAAATTAGAATTGTCCGTTTCTTTTTCTTCAAAAGAAGACGAAACTGCTGCTTCAGCGCAATATATCGCCGCCACTCCTAATTACTTAGAAAGTTGGGGAGATTATGAATTTAAAGCTGGGCATTATGCATTGGCACAACCAACAATTCGGCCATTATTTGACACTCAACAGTTTCAAGATATTTTGTTGAAACTATCCAATAGCGAAACAAGTTATTATGATGTAATCAAAGCCAATTGGGAAGAAACCATATTAGAAGGAAAACCATGGAGTAAAGTGCTACATGACGGTTATATTTCTTCTAACTCTAATATTGAAGTTGGAGAAGCTAATTTGATTAATATTGCTTCCAATCTTAAAACTCTTTCAGCCAATTCAACAAATGGAATGGCTTTGGTTTTATATTCTAAAACGGGAATGGGAGATGGACAGCAGTCAAATAATCCATGGCTTCAAGAATTTCCAGACCCAATAAGTCGTATTTCTTGGGACAACTACCTCACCATTTCTTCTGCCGATGCAAAATCAATCGGTCTGAAAAACGTAAATGTTGCGAATGGTGCATTAAATGGAAGTTATGCTCAAGTTAAAGTTGGAAATAAAACTCTTGTTGCTCCTGTTTTGATTCAACCTGGACAAGCAGTAGGAACAGTTGGTCTTTCTTTCGGATATGGGGAAAGGAAAGGTTTAAACGATGAGATGCAAGTAGGGGTTAACGCTTATACACTTTATAATAACTTTGACAGCGTTCAAGATGTCAGCATAACTCCAGTAGATGGATTCCATGAATTTGCTTGTGTTCAGTTGCACAACACTTTGATGGGTCGAGGAGATATTATTAAGGAAACTACTTTAGAAATATTTAACACCAAAGACAAAGAACATTGGAATGCAATTCCAAAGGTTTCTAAAAATCATATTGAATTTGAAGTCACTTCTCCTGAAGTGGATATGTGGCAATCTTTTGATCGTTCCATAGGACATCATTTCAATTTATCAATTGACTTGAATGCATGTACTGGGTGTGGCGCGTGTGTTATTGCTTGTCATTCAGAAAACAATGTACCTGTAGTTGGTAAGTCTGAAATAAGAAAGTCAAGAGACATGCATTGGTTGCGTATTGACCGTTATTATTCTTCAGAGGAAACTTTTGAAGGGGATGATCAAACAAAAGATGACATTTCTGGTTTGTCTGATTCGCTTACGACTTTCGGTCAAATGGAAAAAGCTTCTGAGAATCCTCAAGTAGCATTCCAGCCGGTGATGTGTCAGCATTGTAACCACGCGCCTTGTGAAACTGTTTGCCCTGTGGCAGCAACTTCTCATGGTCGCCAAGGACAAAACCACATGGCCTATAACCGTTGTGTAGGAACAAGATATTGTGCCAACAACTGTCCTTATAAAGTAAGAAGATTTAACTGGTTTCTCTACAATAAGAATGATGAATTTGACTACCACATGAACAATGATTTAGGACGTATGGTTCTTAATCCTGATGTGGTTGTAAGATCAAGAGGGGTAATGGAGAAATGTTCTATGTGTATTCAAATGACACAAAAAACAATTTTAGATGCCAAGTTAGAGGGTCGTCAAATTGAAGATGGTGAATTCCAAACGGCGTGTTCAAATGCATGTAGCAATGGCGCGATGACCTTTGGAGACATCAATGATAAGTCCAGTAAAGTAACTGAATTAAAGAATAACGATAGAATGTATCACTTATTGGAGTCTGTTGGAACAAAACCGAACGTTATGTACCAAACCAAAGTAAGAAATACAGATCAATCTTAAAAAAATAGAATAAAACAAATCGTATGGCATCTCATTACGAAGCACCGATAAGAAAACCCTTAGTAACAGGTGATAAAACCTATCATGACGTTACTGTTGATGTAGCGGCTCCTGTTGAAGGTAAAGCAAATCGCCAGTGGTGGATTGTTTTCGGCATCGCACTAACTGCATTTATGTGGGGTATTGGTTGCATTATATACACAATCTCTACAGGTATCGGAACCTGGGGACTAAACAAAACCGTAGGTTGGGCATGGGACATTACTAACTTTGTATGGTGGGTAGGAATTGGGCATGCCGGAACACTGATTTCAGCCGTATTACTTTTGTTTAGACAAAAATGGCGAATGGCAATTAACCGTTCTGCGGAAGCCATGACAATATTTTCTGTTATACAAGCAGGACTTTTCCCAATCATACACATGGGTCGACCTTGGTTGGCTTATTGGGTATTGCCTATTCCAAATTCTTTTGGTTCTTTATGGGTGAATTTTAATTCTCCTTTACTTTGGGATGTGTTTGCAATATCTACTTATCTCTCTGTTTCCCTGGTATTCTGGTGGACAGGCTTGCTTCCAGATTTTGCAATGATTCGAGATCGCGCAGTACGACCTTTTCAGAAAAAGATTTACAGCTTGTTGAGTTTTGGATGGAGCGGAAGAGCGAAAGACTGGCAACGTTTTGAAGAAGTATCATTAGTACTTGCGGGTTTAGCAACTCCTTTGGTATTGTCAGTTCATACGATCGTATCGTTTGATTTTGCTACTTCAGTAATTCCAGGATGGCACACTACAATATTTCCTCCTTACTTTGTAGCGGGAGCAATATTCTCAGGTTTTGCGATGGTAAATACGCTTTTGATTATCATGCGTAAAGTTTCCAATTTAGAAAATTACATTACCGTACAGCATATAGAATTAATGAATATCGTGATCATGATTACGGGTTCTATAGTGGGAGTTGCTTACATTACCGAGCTTTTCATTGCTTGGTATTCAGGAGTAGAATACGAACAATACGCATTTTTGAATCGCGCCACAGGGCCTTATTGGTGGGCTTATTGGTCGATGATGACCTGTAATGTATTTTCACCTCAGTTTATGTGGTTTAAAAAATTGAGAACAAGCATTGTGTTTTCATTTATCATATCAATAGTAGTAAATATTGGGATGTGGTTTGAAAGATTTGTAATTATTGTAACCTCACTTCACAGGGATTATTTACCGTCTTCATGGACGATGTTTTCCCCGACATTTGTGGACATAGGTATCTTTATAGGAACAATTGGTTTTTTCTTTGTGTTATTTTTATTGTACTCCAGAACATTCCCAGTGATTGCTCAGGCAGAAGTAAAAACGATTTTAAAATCATCGGGTGAAAAATATAAAAAATTAAGAGAAGGCAAAAAATGAGCAATCAAGTAATACATGCGCTTTACGATGACGACGATGTGCTTTTAGCGGCAGTCAAAGACATACGTGCAGAAAAGCATCACATCGAAGAGGTTTATACCCCTTTTCCAGTCCATGGTTTGGACAAAGTACTGGGACTTGCAGATACCCGAATTTCAATCATGGCATTCATCTATGGTTGCATTGGTTTTTGTGTTTCCATATGGATGATGAATTACATAATGATAGAAGACTGGCCTCAAAATATTGGAGGAAAACCTAGTTTTTCTTACTTGGAAAACATGCCTGCATTCGTTCCAATTATGTTTGAATTAACAATATTTTTTGCAGCGCATTTAATGGTAATAACTTTCTATTTAAGAAGTAAGTTGTGGCCTTTTAAAGAAGCTGAAAACCCTAACCCTTTAACTACTGATGATAAGTTTTTGGTTGAGATTGAAATTCATAACAATGAAGAAGAACTCAAGACTTTATTGGAAAAGACAGGGGCAATTGAAATAACATTAACAGATAAAAAGGGATAAAATGAAAAACTATTTCTCTTTATTGATATTTATGATCGTGGCTTTGGTTATGCAATCTTGTTTTAACCCAGCCAAACCAAATTATCAATTTTTCCCTAACATGTATGAGCCTGTTGGATATGAGACTTATGCCGATTCTGATGCTTTTGCAAATGGAATTGAGGCACAAATTCCTGTAGATGGAACAGTAGCTAGAGGTTGGGAGCCTTATGATTATGCTGACACCAACGAAGGTTATGAAGATGCCAAACAAAATTTGTTATCTAGAATAGAAAAGACTCCTGAACATTTAGCAGAGGGAAAGGAATTGTACGGAATTTATTGTGCAGTTTGTCACGGATCTAAAGGAGATGGTCAAGGAATATTGATGACTAGAGAAAAATTTCTGGGGGTACCCAGTTATGCAGATCGTGAGATTACTCCTGGTAGTGTTTATCATGTTTTAATGTATGGTAAAAATGCAATGGGATCTCATGCAGGACAAGTAAACGCAATAGAACGCTGGCAAATCGCGCAACACGTGATGGAACTTCGTCAAAACTTGATTAAGAAATAATTTATTGAATCGCAGTATGTATACTTTTACAAATAAATTAAGAAACTTCTCCATCGTCTTTATGGTGGTTGGATTTTTAGGCTTGGTCTATGGTTTTCTTTCTATGCCCAGCACGGTTAAAGAAGCGCAAGCTATGGTTGCCGAAGTGCATCATGGTGACGAGCACCAGCAAGAAGCTGCTCATGGAGCAGATCATACAATGGATACCGACCAAGAAAACACTCATGGCGCTTCTCATGAAGACAACAGCCATGCAGATGACGCTCACGGAGAGCATTTGTTACACCAATTGCAAAATAAGCCTTGGGCTGCTTTGTATGTAGCTGCCTTTTTCTTTTTTATGATATCGTTGGGTGTATTGGCATTTTATGCAATACAAAGAGCAGCACAAGCAGGGTGGTCTCCTGCACTATATCGTGTCATGGAGGGAATAACAGGCTACCTTTTACCAGGAGCTCTTATTGTGTTTGTAATTCTTGTACTCTCTGGTCTTCACATGAATCATTTATTCATATGGATGGATCCTGAAGTCGTAGCTCATGATAAATTAATTGCTTCAAAAACAGGTTTTTTAAATGTTCCTTTTTTCTTAGCTCGTGCCTTATTTTATATAGCAGGATGGTCAACATACAGGTATTTTTCTAGAAAATTCTCTTTGGCGCAAGATCAAGCCAATGACATTTCAAATCACAAGAAAAACTTTAGAATCTCTGCAGGTTTCCTAGTTTTTTATATCGTTACTGAATCCATGATGTCTTGGGACTGGATCATGTCCATTGACCCGCACTGGTTCAGTACTTTGTTTGGATGGTATGTCTTTGCAAGCATGTTTGTTTCTGGAATCACAGCGATTGCTTTAGTTACAATCTACCTTAAATCAAAGGGATACCTAGAAAAGGTGAATGACAGTCACATTCATGATTTAGGAAAGTTTATGTTTGGTATCAGTGTCTTTTGGACCTATTTATGGTTTTCTCAATTTATGCTGATTTGGTATTCAAACATTCCAGAAGAAGTAACTTATTTCATTACTAGAATTGAGGATTACAACCTTCCGTTTTTTGGAATGTTGGTGATGAACTTTATATTTCCATTGTTACTCCTTATGAATAGTGATTATAAAAGAATTAATTATTTTATAGTAATGGCCGGAATAGTAATTCTTCTAGGACATTATATTGACATATTTAACATGATCATGCCATCAGCAGTTGGAGATCAATGGTTCATAGGGATTCCGGAAATAGGAGGATTTTTATTCTTCTTTGGCCTGTTTATTTACGTAGTATTCAAAGAAATTTCGAAAGCACCACTTCATGCAAAAGGAGATCCTTTCATGGGAGAGAGTGAACGTTTTCATTATTAAACAATAAATTGTAAGAAATAAATGACGGTTTTACTGACACTTACGGTTCTAGCATTAATTGCGATAGCCATTTGGCAAATCACAAAAATATTTGAATTGTCTCAAACGCCAAAAGTCAACACTCAGGTTGCGGATGACGATGACAATCAGCTTAATGGAAAGTTGATGTTTGCTTTTTTGATTTTCATCTATGCTTTGACACTATTTTCATTTTGGAAGTGGGGAGATGTTTTGCTTCCTGATGCTTCTTCCGAACATGGAGCTGATTATGATAATTTGATGTGGATTTCCTTTGCAATTATCTTTTTTGTTCAAACCATAACACAAGCATTACTCCATTATTTTGCCTATAAGTACCGTGGAGAAAAAGGTAAAAAAGCTTACTTCTATGCTGACAACGATAGACTAGAGGCCGTTTGGACCATCATTCCAGTTATCGTATTGGCAGGATTGATTCTCTATGGATTGTATACTTGGACAAACATTATGTCGGTGGAAGAAGATGAGGACTCACTTGTCATTGAGTTATACGCTCAGCAGTTCAACTGGAAAGCACGTTATTCTGGAGATGATGGTGTTTTAGGAGACGCAAATGTTCGTTTCTTACAAGACTTTGACGGTAAAAATCAAGTGGGAATTGACGCTACTGATCCAAATGGGTTTGATGATGTAGTTGTTCAAGAACTTCACTTGCCTGTGGGCAGAGAAGTTATTTTCAAAATGCGTTCTCAAGACGTACTTCACTCTGCATACATGCCTCACTTTAGAGCGCAAATGAATTGTGTTCCTGGAATGATCACCGAGTTTGCTTTTGTACCTGTTACGACAACAAGTGACATGAGACAAAATCCAGATGTTGTGGCCAAAGTCAAAAAAATCAATAAAATAAGAGTAGAGAATAGCAAAGCATTGGTTGCAAACGGAGAAGAGGCTTTAGAGCCTTATACTTTTGATTATTTATTGCTTTGTAATAAAATATGTGGTGCTTCACATTATAACATGCAAATGAAAATTATTGTTGAAACACCTGAAGAATTTGAAAAATGGATAGCTAATCAGCAAACTTTTGCTCAAGTAATTCAATAATTAATAAAATAAATAAAGGTTATGTCAACAGCAGCACAAGTACACGAAGAGGATCACGGACATCATCACAAAGAAACTTTTGTAACTAAATATATTTTTAGTCAAGATCATAAAATGATCTCCAAGCAGTATCTTATTACAGGGATTTTTATGGGTATCATTGGGATTGCAATGTCTTTGCTTTTTAGACTTCAACTGGCTTGGCCAGAGCAGCCAATGGGTGTGATGCAAGTCTTGTTAGGCAAGTGGGCTCCTGACGGTATAATGGATCCTAATGTATACCTCGCGTTGGTCACGATTCATGGAACCATCATGGTGTTTTTTGTTTTGACAGCAGGATTGAGTGGAACTTTTAGTAACCTTCTGATTCCACTTCAGATTGGGGCCAGAGATATGGCGTCTGGACTTTTAAATATGATTTCTTATTGGATGTTTTTCTTATCCAGTGTTATTATGGTTTGTTCTCTTTTTGTTGAAGCTGGACCTGCCGCTGCTGGTTGGACCATCTATCCTCCTCTGAGTGCCTTACCACAAGCACAACCCGGTTCTGGTTTGGGAATGACACTTTGGTTGGTCTCTATGGCAATTTTCATTGCTTCCTCACTTTTGGGATCGTTAAATTACATTGTTACAGTCATTAATCTTAGAACTAAGGGAATGACCATGACGCGTTTGCCTTTAACAATTTGGGCATTTTTTGTTACCGCAATTATTGGTGTGGTTTCATTTCCAGTTTTGTTATCTGCGGCTTTATTATTAATAATGGACAGAAGTTTTGGTACTTCTTTCTTTCTGTCAGATATCTTTATTCAAGGAGAGGTTTTACATTATCAAGGTGGATCCCCCGTATTGTATGAACACTTGTTTTGGTTTCTTGGCCACCCAGAAGTATACATTGTATTACTACCGGCACTTGGAATTACTTCTGAAGTGATTGCAACGAATGCTCGTAAACCCATATTTGGATACCGTGCGATGGTTGCTTCAATTTTGGCCATTGCATTCTTGTCTACCATTGTTTGGGGACATCACATGTTTATCTCAGGAATGAATCCATTCTTAGGATCAGTATTTACATTTACAACTTTGCTTATTGCCATTCCCTCGGCTGTTAAAGCTTTTAATTATATCACAACATTGTGGAAAGGAAATCTTCAATTGAATCCGGCAATGCTCTTTTCAATCGGTTTGGTTTCTACCTTTATATCTGGAGGACTCACAGGAATAATATTGGGAGATAGCACGCTTGACATCAACGTGCATGACACCTATTTCGTAGTAGCGCACTTTCACTTAGTAATGGGTATCTCTGCTTTGTACGGATTTTTTGCAGGGGTTTATCATTGGTTCCCCAAAATGTTTGGTACGATGATGAACAAGAATCTCGGTTATGTTCATTTCTGGGTGACCGCAGTTTGTGCTTATGGTGTCTTTTTGCCAATGCACTTTATTGGGATGGCTGGTTTACCGAGACGATATTATACCAACACTGCATTTCCTTACTTTGACGATTTGGCCAATATCAATGTGGTTATCACTATTTTTGCTTTAGTTGCTGGAGCAGCACAATTGGTGTTCCTCTATAACTTTATTCACAGCATGTTCTACGGAAAAAAAGCTGAGATGAATCCTTGGAAATCCAATACTTTGGAGTGGACAGCTCCTGTTGAACACATGCACGGTAACTGGCCAGGTGAAATTCCTCACGTACACCGATGGGCATACGACTATTCTAAGCCAGGACATGAAGAAGATTTTGTTCCTCAAAATATTCCTTTGGAAGAAGGTGAAGAAGAATTACAGCATTAAGCATGAAATTTAATCCTAATCAAAAAGAAATCCTCCATTGGATCTCTTTTTAGTTATAGATAAACAACTAATTCTTAAAGATTGGACTTGAACAATCCTGAGTACTAACCACTTTAGTTGTTTCGAGTTGGTTTGGAGAGAAGTAAGGGATTCCCAATCCAAGCCCTCTAATGAGTATCCAAAGGCCAAAAAGAATAGTGACCCAAGGAAGAAGCCTTGAAAAATTAAACTTCAAATTTAATTTTAGTTTATTTAGGAACGCCAATGAAATGAGAATGGGTAAAGTCCCAAGTCCAAAAATGGCCATGTAGCTAAACCCTAATAAATAATTTTCGGTTAGAAGCGCTCCGCTTAATAATTCAAATCCAATTCCTGGAATAAAATTTGAAGCTGATTTATAGTTGATTTCTGTACTTAGTAAATAAGCTTTTAGGGTGTTGTCTGTTTTGTCTTTTCCACCTTGATAATAAGCTTCAGAAAGTATATTTAAGGGTTTTTTATTGTATGAAAAAGTGCCTCCTAATGTTTGACTGTATTTTATTTTTGAGTTTAAATTTGGATCGGATTGTAAACCATTATTTAAAAAAAGTAAACTCCAAACATGCGTGTCATTCGTTTTTTGAAACCAAGCATATTGTAATGCTTTATAGGTGTTTCCACTCAAAATATTCCCGACCACTGCTTCACCGTCTTGATTGTATGCAAGACCCAAATGAAGTTTATTATTATTTTTATGAAACCTAAAAATCAAGGCATCATGACTTCTAGCCTGCTGGGCCCAGCCTACGTTTCCGAACATTCGACTGTTATCATAGACCAATTCTTGCCGACCAATTTTTAAAGAATTATTTGGGGATATTTTCCAATTTACCCAAGCTTGATGCAACGCAATTCCGTTTTTATCGGCAGTATTAAGCTGGGGTACATCTCCCCAGACGCGAATGTTTTGAAAACTCGTATAAAAATCCAAATCTTTCGATTTGAAGTCTAGCTTAAAACGAGTTCTTTGAGAAATAAAATTAGCAGCTTCAACAGCTTCTGGAAAAGGTTGTTTGAATCCATGGCGATATTCAAATCGAGGTCGAAGCTCAGCCGTGACCTTAAGTTGAGCATGCACTAAGAAGTTAAAACACAAGAGACTAAAAAATAAAAACTTTTTCATTGGGGCTAAGGTTAAGAGTTCGAAATGTAGATTTTATTTTTAGGCTAAAAAATGATTTTAATCATGATTTAAAAAAATTGATTTTTTGTAATACGGAAACTTTTTTTGTAATTTTAAAATAAAATTAAGCCCCTTTAATTTCTAACCACGACATTCTGTTTATGCTATATTGTATTGATTGCCCTTTTCATATTTCAGAAAATAAAAAATGTCTATTCCAAAAAAGACACATAGCGTTGAACCCTTTTTCTTTTAAAAAAGGAGAAGTGGTTTTTTCTGAAAACCAATCCTTATCTGGCGTTTTTTGTATTAAGGAAGGCACTGCTGTTATCTTAAAAACGTGCAGTAATGGAAAAGATCAAATCATTGAACTGCTCTCTCGGGGAACTTTACTTGGGATTAGGAGTTTACTCAGTAATGATAAAACCAACTTACAAGCCAAATCGTTGACTCCAATTTCTGGATGTTTTTTGGCAAAAGAAGATTTTTTCTTATTGCTGGCCAATGATCCTGACTTTTCACTTTTCATTTGCACCCAATTGGCCAGTTACATTAAAAAATCAGATGATCGTATTGTCACTATCGGTCAAAAAAGTATGAGGCAGCGTGTCGCTGAAATTTTGTTAGAACTACCCATCTATTTTAAAACGCAGAACAACGGCTTTGTTGATGTAAAATTGCGAAGAGAAGATTTGGCCAATATGATTGGTATTGCTTCGGAATCATTAATCCGAACACTCTCCTTTTTTCGCGAACAAGCATGGATAGAATTGAAGGGTAAAGAAATAAAAATAATAAATTCTAAAAAACTAGAACAGATTTCCCAAGGACACTACGTTTAAGAAAGTGTAAATTCTCTAGAATCGACTATCTTTGGAAGGATGAACGAAAACTTAGATCCAACCGACCATAATTTTTCTGAAGAACAACAGGACGTTGATAGAGCTTTACGTCCCATAAGTTTTGATGATTTTGCTGGTCAAGAAACAATATTGGAAAACCTCAAGGTTTTTGTTGCTGCTGCTAATCAGCGTGAGGAAGCATTAGATCACACCCTCTTTCACGGCCCTCCAGGTTTAGGGAAAACAACTTTGGCCTACATCCTGGCCAGTGAGCTTGAAGCAGGAATTAAGATGACCTCAGGGCCTGTTTTGGACAAGCCAGGAGATTTAGCAGGTTTGTTAACCAACCTTCAACCCCGTGACATACTCTTCATTGACGAAATACATCGCCTGAGTCCTATTGTAGAGGAGTATCTTTATTCTGCGATGGAGGATTATAAAATTGATATTATGATCGAAACGGGTCCCAATGCGCGTTCCGTTCAGATTAATCTAAACCCTTTTACACTGGTCGGAGCTACGACTCGCTCTGGATTGCTTACCGCCCCAATGCGGGCTCGTTTTGGCATTACGTGTAGATTAGAATACTATGACACCGAATTGCTCTCTACGATTGTAGAAAGAAGTTCGAACATACTTAAAGTTGCCATTTCCCCCGATGCAACTGTTGAGATTGCAGGCAGAAGCCGAGGAACTCCAAGGATTGCGAACGGATTACTCAGGAGGGTAAGAGACTTTGCTCAAATTAAAAGTGACGGTTCGATAGAAATGAAAATTACCAAATATGCTTTGGAGGCGCTTAATGTGGATGCCCATGGTCTAGACGATATGGACAATAAAATTTTAACCACATTAATAGATAAATTTAAGGGAGGTCCTGTTGGGATAACGACCCTTGCCACGGCAGTTTCAGAAAATGGAGAAACGATTGAGGAGGTTTATGAGCCTTTCTTAATTCAACAAGGATTTCTCGTCCGCACTCCAAGAGGAAGAGAAGTGACTGAACGAGCGTATATCCATCTCGGTCGCGCAAAAAATAATCAGGGCGGATTGTTTTAAGTAAAAATCATTTAAATTGTAATGCAGCAAACTCATTAGAACAGTAAATTTTCTTTGTGTTAAATGATTCAAAAATCTAAATATTCTTCAGCAATAAAAGCGGAAGCTAAACGCTTGGGTTTTCTTTCTTGTGGTATTTCAAAAGCTGAATTTTTAGAAGATGAAGCCCCTCGTTTAGAGGCATGGCTTAAGACCGAAAGAAACGGAAAAATGGGTTATATGGAAAATCATTTTGACAAGCGCCTCGATCCTCGTCTTTTGGTTCCAGGAGGGAAAAGTGTGATCTCTGTTTTGTTGAACTATTATTCTGACGATCAACAGCCAGAAGGGGCTCCAAAAATCTCTAAATATGCCTATGGAGCCGATTACCATTTTGTTATTAAGGAGAAGCTTAAGGAACTGTTTAGCTTTATCCACCAAGAAATAGGGGAGGTCAACGGAAGGGTTTTTGTTGACTCAGCACCAGTCATGGACCGGGCTTGGGCTGAAAAAAGCGGTTTGGGGTGGATTGGAAAAAACACCAATTTGATTACACAAAAAGTAGGCTCTTATTTTTTTATTGCAGAAATGATTTTGGACTTGGACTTGGAATATGACCTTCCTACCACAGACCATTGTGGCACCTGCACCGCCTGCATTGACGCCTGCCCAACTGAAGCGATTGTAGCCCCTTATCAACTCGATGCGACAAAATGTATTTCTTATTTAACGATCGAATTAAAGGATCAATTACCAACGGAGTTTCAAGAAAAAATGGACAATTGGGCTTTTGGATGTGATGTATGTCAAGACGTTTGTCCATGGAATCGCTTTTCTAAACAACACAATGAACCTCTGTTTAACTCCAAGCCTGAAATATTAAATTACTCTAAAAAAGATTGGGAGGAATTGACTTCAGAAACGTTCAATACAATTTTTAAAAATAGTGCAATAAGCAGAACAAAATATGAGGGGTTAAAAAGGAATATTGATTTTTTAAAGCAATAAGGTCAAAATAAGTTTTACTAAATTTACTCTTTCTTAACTTCAACTGGTTTTATTATGAAAATTCCGAATCTATTATTAACGCTTTTATTTCTTAGTGTAACTTTTGTTGGTTGTGAGAATAAATATTCCCCAATAGAAATCACATCGAATGATTTTCATGATGCCCAAGACCAACTCACTTCTGTTATGGTGCATGACATCTTTTCCCCTCCTGTCGCCAGTCGGATTTATGTCTATTCTAATATTGCTTCCCATGAAATATTGGCACAAGAACAGCAGAATGATTATAAGAGCTTAAAAGGGATGTTAAGAGATTTTAAAGGAATTTCAAAATCAAAAGATACGCTTGTGAATCATAAGTTAGCAGCTCTTATTGCATTTTTAGAAGTTGGTAAAAGTCTCATTTTTTCTCAGCAAATGATTACGGAATATGAAGAAAAATTATTTTATAATTGGGAAAAAATAAATCCGAAAGTCTATTTAGCATCCAAGGTTTATGCAGAAAAAGTATCAGATGAAATCAGGTTGTGGTACAAATCTGACAACTATAATGAATCAAGGACTTACCCAAAATTTGCAGTAGTTTATGACAGCCCTTCTCGATGGCAACCGACCCCTCCAGACTACATGGACGGAATTGAACCTCACTGGAGTAAAATCAGACCTTTTGTGATTGAAAGTGCTGCACAATTTCAACCAGAACCCCCCCCTGCTTTTTCAATGGATCCGGACTCTGAGTTTTATAAAGAACTTCAAGAAGTTTACAAAATAGTAAAAGAAATTCAAAACAATGAGAACGAGGATGAGCGAAAGGAAATCGCAAAGTTTTGGGATTGCAATCCTTATGTCTCAACTCATAAAGGGCATGTGATGTTCGCTTTAAAAAAAATAAGCCCCGGAGCACACTGGATTGGCATTACAAAAATTGTTTCCAGAAATTTAAATGCTGATGTATATAAAACAGTAGCTGCCTACACCAAAACTTCTATTGCAATTGCAGATGCATTCATCAGTTGTTGGGATGAGAAATACAGAAGCAATTTAATACGCCCCGAAACATTAATCAATCAGACAATTGATGAAAACTGGTATCCTGTTCTTCAAACACCTCCTTTTCCTGAATATACCAGTGGTCACTCCGTAGTTTCTGGTGCGGCTTCGGTTGCTTTGACGGATTTTTTTGGAGATAATATTTCTTTTGATGACGACACAGAATTGGTTTACGATCTTCCAATAAGAAGCTTTAAGTCTTTCAATCATGCGGCTGAGGAAGCTGCAATTAGTAGGTTATACGGAGGGATCCATTACAGAAAAGCAATAGTGGAGGGTTTAAGACAAGGCAGGGAACTTGGAAATTTTGTAAGTAAGAAACTGGCCATAGAACCCAATTAATTCTCAAGAAGGACATCTAATATTTCTCCTCTTATTCCAAGACTGTAAATTGCTTTTTGCGCTCTTGTTGGAAAAACGCGATTAGAGAGAAAGATCATAAAACTATTGTGGGTCGGATTGATCCAAACAAATGTTCCTGTAAATCCACTGTGACCATAACTTTCAGGGGAACAAATTTCAGAGGGATAAGGCGAAGAGTCAGCATCTAAGCTGGGTTTGTCAAAGCCTAATCCACGTCGATTTTCAGAGGCTGGATAGGCCTGTGAGCTAAATAATTCTATTGTCTCAGCTTTTAAATATTCCTTGCCCTTATAAGTTCCTTTATTCAAAAGCATTTGAAGGATTTTTGAAAGAGACTTTGCATCAGAAAAAAGGCCTGCATTCCCAGAAACCCCACCCATAAGTCCTGCAGCTTCGTCATGTACCCATCCTTTTACAAGAGTTTTTCTAAACAAGGAATCTTTTTCAGTAGGAACGATTTCTTCCTGTTTAAACTTAAGACTTGGGTTGAAAGTAAGTCTTTTGGCTTCCAAGGGCTGGAAGAAATGAGTATCTAAAAATGCATCAAAAGATAAGCCACTTAGATTTTTGACCAGTTCAGGCAACAAGAAAAACCACAAACCAGAATAGCGATATTTTCCAATATTTTCTACTGGAGTTTTTTTAATCCTCTGCATGATTTTCCTTTGGTAGTTTTTAAAAATATAAAGGGAATCACTTAATGCATAGGGGTAGCGATTACTTTTTTTATTGGAAAGCGTTCTGGATTTGAACTTCCCATTTTTTCTGAAAACCGTATTTTGATGCGTGATATAAGGCGACCACCCTGCTTGATGCGCTAGAACTTCTCTAAAAGTGGTGTTTTTTTTATTACTCCTTTTTGTAAGAGGCATATATTCAGACACTTTTTGATCCAAATCAATACCATACAATTCATAGAGTTTCATAAAAGCCAATGTGCTTCCAATGATTTTTGTAACGGAAGCCAAATCATACAAATCGCTTTTAGCTACAGGAGTGATCGAGTCATAGGTATGAAAACCATAGGCTTCAAATAACTTTATGCTATCATCTTTAAAAAGCAAAACTTGTGCTCCAGGAAAAGCTTTTTCTCGGATACCCATCTGAATGATCGAATCTACTTTCTCTGCAAGCAACTCATCAGAGGGGTTTTTTTGTGAATTTTGCCCAGTTATAAATTGCGTAAAAATTAAATTGAAAATTAAAAAAGATGTTGAAATTGTTTTTTTCATTTTTAAAACAATTTATTCTACTTCAACAATCATTTCGATTTCTACAGCAATGTTAAAAGGAAGCGAAGCCATTCCTACTGCAGCACGAGCATGTTTTCCTCGGTCTCCAAAGACTTCAACCATCAAATCCGAATAACCATTAATAACTTTTGGATGGTCATTGAAATCAGAGGAGGCATTAACCATTCCCAAAACTTTAACAATTCTTTTGACTTTACTTAAATCTCCTATGGCGGATTTTAAAATAGCAATTTGATTGATGCCAGTAAGTCGTGCAGCCTCATAACCCTCTTCAATGGTAAGGTTTTCCCCTAATTTTCCGGTTATGAATTTTCCGTCACTTTTTAATGGACCGTTGCCTGATAGAAAAAGAAGGTTGCCCACTTTTACAGCATTCACAAAATTGGCAACAGGAGCAGCAGGACTTGGCAAATCAATGCCAAGCTCTTTTAACTTTGCTTCTGGATCAAAAACCTCTTTCGCTTCAGAATTAGAAGGCGACTCTTTTTGAACAGGACTGCTACACGACAATAGAATTAAATTGATAAGTAGAAATCCAACAGTTAATTTTTTATTCATAATTCTAAGTTGCTGATGAAAGGATTTCATTGATTCTTGTTGCAACGACGCGCTCTTGACCAGGAACCATCATCCATGTGGTTATTCCAACGGTACTGTTATCTCCAACAGTTTGTATCGAGGGGTGACCATTTTTTAGTTGATCACGGACTTCATTTGGTGTTATTTTAACCAAATTCTGATTCCATCGAATTCTTAAACTAGGAACGTGGTTTGCATATTTAGGAACATGAACCTCTGTTTCCACTCCTTTGATTTTCAATGCACTGTCACTGATTAATTTTATTTGAGCTTCCCACATTGCCCATTCGGCTTTATGATCTTTTTGCAAATACAACTCAAGAGCAGCAAGCATTCCAAGGACTTCTTCCTTATTTACTTTCATTCCTCGTCCAATGGTTTCACCTCTCGGGGGAGTATGCATTCTTGCAGCTTCAATATATTTTCTTTTTCCCAAAAGCAGACCAGCACTTTGAGGCCCACGAATTCCTTTTCCTCCGGAAAAGGCAACCAAATCAAATCCCATTTTAGTAAATTTAAAAAGGTTTTCAACAGGAGGCACATCGGCAGCACAATCGATAAAAGTAGGGATGTTGTATTTTTTACCAAGCGCAATAAATTCTTCCCATTTGATAGCTCCTTGATCCGTATGTGCATTAAGAAACCACAGCATGGCTGTGTTTTTATTAATTGCTTTTTCTAAATCTCTAGCAGTTTTTATTTTAACAACTTTTGCACCAACATTTGTAAGCGCTTGTGCATATCCAATTGTGTGTGATTCTTGAATAATCACTTCATTTTTCATGCCTTCCGTATTAGGAAGTTGTTTGACTTTCTTGGGATCCATACCAGTAAGAATCCCGGCCATTCCTATGCTCATGGCACCAAAACAACCAGAAGATACTGTAGCGTATTCACATTCCAATAACTCGGCAATTCTTTCTCCAACTTTATCTTGTAATTCATCGAGGTTTACATACTCAGTGGTGCCATAACTTATGGCGTCAGTGACCTCCTTGGGCATTAACGATCCGGTCATGGAAGTGTAAGTTCCTGCGGCATTAATAAAGGTTCTTAGTCCTAATTCTTTAAAGAAATCTCTTCGAACACTTGAAACGATAGCTGCAGAACTAGGATTTGCTGCTAGTGAATTAGCGCCCAAAAAGCTTCCTATAAAAGGAAGGGTTGCTAATGATTTTAATGCTTTTCTTCTATTAATCATGATTGTTGATTTTAAATTAATCTACTGCTGCGATGCAGTCCATTTCTACTAACGAGTTTCCTGGAACACCGCCATAGGTTGCAACAGTTGTCCTTACAGGAGGGTTTTTTCCAAAACGACCTCTGAAAACTTCATTCATTCCTTTGTAGTCTGCCAAATCAGCAAGGTATACATTCACTTTAAGCACTTGCTCCATCGAAGATCCATTACGCTCTAATCCCTTTTGAAGCTCTTTCAAAACATGGTCTGTATGTGATTTGATGTCACCATCGAAATGAGCACCTTTTCCTGCGATATAAAGAGTGTTTCCATGTCTTACTGCTCCAGAAAACAGAGGAATATCTTGATCATTAACGATTTCGCCTACGACTTTATTTTTAGTTTTAGGTATGGCTGCTTTTACAGTTCCGACACCAAGAAGGGCTGCAAAACCCATTCCTATTTTCTTCAGTGAAGATCTTCTTTGTTCATTGTGTTCCATTTTTGTTTTATTTATTTATTAAACTGATATTACCACATTCTTTTTTTAATCAACTCTTGTATTTGGTCTTTGGGAACAGGAAGTTCATCCATGTGATCCCTAATCCATTTTGAAAAATCTTTTTCAATTTCATCTGACCATTTATTGTCGATCTGTCCTGGAGTATACTTCCCTTCTTTAAGACGCGAGATGCCAAATAAATCTCTAAGTCTAACTACTTCGGAGGTGATGACTACTTGCTCAGCCAAATGAGCGGGGATGAAAATTACGCCCTCTTTTTTGGCGAGTACCACATCTCCGGGCATGACGCTTGCGGCTCCAATTCTGATGGGTTCATTGATGCTGTATAACATCACTTCGGTTAGAAACGAAGGGTGCCAAGCTCTCACGAAGGCATTGAATCCTTCGATTTGTGAAAGCCCTTCCATGTCTCTGCTGGAGGCATCAAAGACAACACCCGTTTTGGTTTTTGCATAAATCGAATTCCCTAAATTATCTCCAATTAAAGTTCCATCTACTATTTTACCAAAACCATCGGCGACATAGACGTCGTTTTCTACCAAACGATCAATCGGCCAGGAATTTGTATTTCCTATCTCTCCTTCTTTAAGTCCTTTTTCTTTGATTTGGTTTGCGATATCGGGACGATTGGGCATGTACTGAACCGTGAGTGCTCTTCCAACGACGGTGACATCATTGTGGAGGGGTTGCCATCCACCATCAAACTGATTGTGATAGCCTTCATTCCTTAAAACTCCCCAGGCTTCCTCAATACTAACTTTTTTCATGCGCATAAGCACATCAGTAGCAACTTTAGGTCTCCCATCTTCAAAACGTTCTCCTTCCCATTGGTGGGTTAAGAATTTCATTTCTTCAACACTCAAGCTTTGAGCAATTGCAGAATAAAAATAAATTGAACCGATAAAAACGAAAGAGAATTGAATTAATTTTTTAAGCATATTTATATTATTTTTTTGTTTTTTCTTTAGGGTCTTTGTCTCTCCACCAAGTGGCCAATGAGGAACCGGAAATATTCATCCAAGGTCCAAAAACGGCAGGGGCGAGTCCTACGGTTGATACTTTACCCATTTCCAGAGCAATTCCTGAGGCCAATCCCCCGTTTTGCATTCCGACTTCAAGTGCGATTGTTCGGCAGTCTTGCTCTTTCATTTTTAGTAGACGACAACTCCAGTAGCCAAGCAAATACCCCATCAAATTATGAATAATTGCAGCAACAACTAGCAACAAACCAATGGACAACAGAGAATCTCTCCCTGCGGCGGTTATAATCATTATTATTAAGGCGATCGCACTCATCGAAACAATTGGCATGGCTTTGTCTAACCATTTTGCTTTTCCGTGAAAAAAATGATTAAAAACTAATCCCAACACAACGGGAAGAATTACCATTTTAAAAATACTAAGCATCATTGCATAAAAATCTACAGGGACAAAAGACCCAGCCAAATATTTCATCAATAGCGGAGTCATGAAAGGGGCAACCATTGTGGCCACTGCTGTTAAAGTCACCGAAAGAGCTACATTTGCTTTGGCCAAATAGGCCATGACATTAGAAGCCAATCCGCTTGGAGAGGATCCTATTAACACAACTCCCGCAGCTATTTCTGGGGGAAAATTAAAAAGGGTTGCAAGTCCAAATCCTAATACGGGCATTATGCTGAACTGACAGACCAAACCGATTAAAACTCCTTTGGGCATTTTAATAACACCGTAAAAATCATTAAAGCTCATGGCTGTTCCCATACCAAACATTATAATTTGAAGTAGTGGAACAATGAGTTTTTTAAATTGAAAATCACCAATTTGAACTAAGGATTGAGGATAGTACATCGAGAGACTAACAGCAGCAAAAATTAAAACAGTAAAGGAAAATCCTTTCCATTTTTTTGTACTTCTCATCCCCAATGCTAAAAGTAATAATGACAGAATCAAGAAGGGTCCAGCGGTTTCGGTTTTCCCATTTAATATCAAAATTAGGGTCACCAAAAACGATGCACCAGACAGTTTAAAGAAATATTTAAAAAGTTGTTTCATAATTGTTTCCAATTTTCGCTTGCTAAACCATTAAGGTCATAAACGACCTTACCTTCTCTCAGGGTAAGTTCACATTCTAATTTTTGATTTCCCTTCATTTTTTTTCCTTGTGTATCAATAAATCCAAAATCTCCCTCTCTTAGATTTAAAAGTGTTACATCAGCCACCGCACCAACAGACAAATGTCCTAAGTCTGTTCTCTTGATGTATTTAGCTGGATCCCATGTGGTACTTCGAATTACTTCTTGAGTGGAAAGCCCAATGTTTAAGAATTTGGACATAACATTAACGATGTCTTTCATTCCACCATTCATACTTCCCGTATGAAGATCTGTGCTTATAGAATTTGGTTTTAAACCTTGCTTAACGGCTGGCACTGCTTGCTCAAAAAGAAAACTTCCACCCCCATGACCAACGTCAAAAACAATTCCTTTTTTTTGTGCTTCAAAAACATAATCCCTCACTTTTCCGTTTTCATCCACAATCGGAGTTCTTCCATTCACATGGGCGTAAGCATGAGTAAAAATATCACCTGGCCTTAATTTTTCTAATAATAATTTTTTTAGGGGTAGCTCTGGTTCACTTCCTCCAAAATCAATTATAACAGGAAGACCCGCAAGTTCTCCAGCTTGAACAACCCTGTCCGTTGGTGTCCAGTCGAAACCATGATAGTGCGCCAGTTTAAAACCTACAATATGCTGAGGGTATTGCCGCGCGACCATGGCAGCAAGTTTTGGATCCATGTCCACAATATTTTGTTCAAAAGGCCCACCGCTCATTCCTGCTCCAACAATATTGAGAAAGGATAAAACCCTAGTTTTTGACCGATCAATTACTTGTTCTTTAAAAGTTTTAAAGTTTCGCCAGCCTGCATCTCCACAATCAACAAGGGTGGTTACTCCGACTCTGAAAGTAAATCCGTCGGGGGGTAAGGAAGCAAAACTGTTACTTAAATACCTGTCAGGAATGGTTCCGTGGAAATTGTGACTGTGAATGTCGATCAGTCCCGGACTCACCATAAGGCCTTTGGCATCAATAACTTTTTTAGCAAGTTTGGCAGAAATATTTTTTTCTACAGCGGCAATTTTTCCTTGACTTATGGCCACATCCATAACCTGGTCAATGTTGTTTTTTGAATCAATCAAATGCCCATTTTTAATCAACAAATCATAGGATTGCCCTTTTAATATTAAACTAAAAAGTAAGAGTGGACAGATTAATAAAATGACTTTAACTTTTTTCATAATGTTACTTTTTTTAGTGCTATTTTTTTTCAGAACTTATATTTTCTTTTCTAATTTTTTCAACTTCTTCTGCAGTCACGTTGCTTGACTTATTTCCAAAATTTGTTCTAATATAAGATAAAACGTCTGCAATTTGATCATCACTTAAAAATGAATGTTGCGGCATTAGTCCGTCATAAGTCTCTCCATTGACTTCAATCGCGCCTTCCATTCCATTTAAGATTATCTTAACCAATCGTTCTTTATCCCCTGTCACCCAGTCAGTACCCCCTAGTGGAGGAAACCTTCCAGAAGTCCCCATTCCATTGCTTTGGTGACAAGCCATACAGTATTGATTGTATGTTTTTTGGCCTATTTTTGAATCTTCTGGTTCAATTCGATCTTTTATGATATCGGGCGTTCGGATGTGACTCATAGATTTTCTTTCTTCCATTGCGACCAACTCTTTTTCACCAAAACTCTCTCGGTCCCCCTTAAATTGAACCCTCCAAATTTTACCTTTTTCGGTTTCAGACAAATACATTGTTCCGTCTGGAGCGAAAGCAATTCCCATCGGACGGTACATCGCATCTCGCGTGTTGACAATGGGGTCGATCTGTGCAAAACCATCTGCAAAAATCTCATATTCACCAGAAGGTTTTCCGTTCTTAAAAGGAACAAATCCAATAAAATAACTTGATTGGGGGTAGGGAGCACGATTTGTAGAACCATGAAACCCAATAAATGCCCCGTTTTTATACCTTTCAGGAAAAGCATCTCCTTCGTAAAAAACCAAGTCGTTGGGGGCCCAATGTCCTGGAAATCCGACAATAGGGTCTTTGTAATCAGCACATCGGCCAATGATGTTTCCATCTCCTCCGTATTCAGGGCCCAATACTTTTTTTCCTTGCATTTGATCGTAATAGCAATAAGGCCAACCGAAGTGATCTCCTTTTTCAATTTTTACAAATTCTTCAGAAGGAAGTAATGCACTTTCCCATTGACTGAAATGATTGGGCCACAGTCTTGTTAGGTCATCCCTGCCATGAACAACTGAATAGAGGTGATTGTCGTCATTGTTCCAATCCAAAGCAACGATACTTCTCAAGCCACTTGCGTATTTTTCTCCATCATGTTGCGTTTGTCCAATTTTTTCTGCGTCAAAACGCCAAATACCCCCATGGTCTTTAAGTAATGGGCAAGGGTCCTGACCCGGAGCCATTGGGGTTCTTTTTGGATTTTGACAAGCGTTATTTGGCGCTCCAAAAGGAACATAAATATTTCCATCGTTGTCAAAGGCAATTGGCTTTCCGATATGTTCGTGAGATCCATGAGCATGATCATCATGTACGATGATCTCCGCATCCCCAGTGGGAACAAGCTTATCTGGATCTAATTTATATCTATAAACAGTTAGTTGTGAACTAAAATAAAGATAGCCCTTGTAAATTCTAGCAGCAGTAGAGTAACTTCCTCTTTGGGGGATGTGGTAACTGCCAAACTTTACAAGAGAATCAACGATCCCATCTTTGTTAGCATCTCTAATCGCAGCGAGAACTCCCGCTTCACTGGACCTTTTGAATTTGACATACAAATCACCGTTATCGTTAACGGTCATGTGTCTGACTGTTTCCGCTATGCTGTCTACATAAACGGTCGAAACAAATCCCTCTGGAAGAAAAAGCTCCCCCTTATTACTTTTTTTCTGACAACCAAATAAAGTTATAAATAACACCAATACAGGCACTATCCAAATTGTTTTGTAAAAACTCATGTTCATCTTCAATTATATAGTTTTTCATTTAAAATTTAAAGTTCCAAAAAACTCAGGGCGATGAAAATCAGGATTTTCAGTTTTAACAGGATTCCAACTTAAATAATGTGGCTTAGTGGTGTCGTCACCACATTTGTAAAAGTTTGCATTTGCGATTAGGTTTGAAAAGTTAAACCCTTCATTGTAGGTAAAAATAGTAGCGGGAATTACAATCACCATTTCCCATTCAAATTTTCCTGATTTTTCTTCAAAAGGTTGATCTCCCATTGTTGACCAGGTTTTGATTTCGTCAATTATTTTTTCTTTAGGGATAAAATTTCGAGTGCTACGAGCTGGGCCATAAGCCAAATGAGTCGTTCCGATACAATTAAACTCAAAATTATAATAGTTGCCATCTCTCATAGGGTCAATGAAAAACTCAACACAACTGTCGCGGTGGGTGGCGCTATTGGGTTCAGATCGTTTGGCTAAAGGATGATTTTCTTTAACATAAAACTTAATAAACAACAAACTATCATCGTGTGCAATTCTAAAATCTACTTGAGGTTTATAGGGGAACTTGTTCCATTCAAGCCAACTAATAGTATTTAGTGCGGTCTTTTTTTCTATGGCATTTGAAATGCTTTCAAAACTTAAAGTATCTTTTACAAAGACCTTGGATACTTCAAGTGCTTTTGTTTTTTCATTCATGTTTGAGCAACCCATAAGAAAAACAAAAATAATTACGTTTAGAGATTTCGATTTCATATATTGTTAAAAATAACTTATTTTTAAGAAAACAAAAAACTTTAAGCAATGAAAAATAATATTTTTAAATTTTTGGGTGGTTTATTTTTAATTTCAACCCTTTCTTGTTCTGATTCTGAAGTGCTATATCAACCGTTTGATTTTGTTTTTATAGGCGAATATACCCAGGGTCTTGAGGGGCCAGCAGTTGATGAGGACGGTAATTTATATTTTGTCAATCCAACTCATTCTGGGTCAATTGGAAGAATAGATGATAATGGAAGATTTGATTTATTCATTGAGCATTTACCGAAAGGAAGCACTGCAAATGGAATTAGATTTGGTCAAGATCAAGAAATGTTTTTAGCAGACTATACAGGACACAACGTTTTAAGAGTTGATCTAGAAACAAAAGCAGTAACTGTTTTTGCTCATGATTCTTTGTTAAATCAGCCGAATGATTTGGCGATTTGTTGTGATAATCGAATGTATGCTTCTGATCCAGATTGGAAAAACAGTACCGGAAATATATGGAAAGTTGAAAATGGCATTTTTGAATTATTAGACAGTAAAATGGGAACAACCAATGGAATTGAAGTAAGTCCTGACGAAAAAACACTTTACGTTAATGAAAGTATTCAGAGAAAAGTTTGGGCATTCGATATTGACATTCAAGGTAATATTTCAAATAAAAAGCTTTTTCATCAGTTTGAAGATTTTGGCATGGATGGTATGCGATGTGATCAAAATGGCAACCTTTATATAACACGTCACGGGAAAGGAACTGTCGTCAAATTATCTTCACAAGGAGTACTTCTCAAAGAAATAAAGCTCAAGGGCAAAAAACCTTCTAACATAGCCTTTGGAGGAAAAGATGGAAGAACAGCCTACATTACTTTACAAGACAGGGGTTATCTTGAATCTTTTCGAGTAGAAGTTCCAGGGAGGGCTTTTAATGCAGATTAATATTCAAAGAAAGAGACGATATCTTTAATGAAAGTTTTATTCCATTTTAGATTATTGTTTTCAAAATAAAACTTTATTAATTCTTTGGTTACTGGATGATTTCCATTTTTGGATTCGACTAACTGTTCGATAAAATTCATTGCAGACTCTTTCCCTTCTACTTCTTGTATTGCATAAATTCCTAACAAATGTTGCTTAGATAGTTTGAACAATTGTTTTTTAGAATATTCAGCAATTTCAATAAGTTCTGCTTTTGCCAAAGTATTTTTATTTTGATCGATGTAAGCAAACCCCATAAGGAAACGCTGAATTCTTTCCTCAGGATTGAATGGTTTTCCAGCGCCTAAGCTTTCAGGCCAAAGCAATGATTCCTTAAGCCTTTCTAATGCTTTTTTATTATTATCACTCATTAGATTTTGTGAAGCAGATCCGATATAAGCTTTGGTGTATATATCCCTCCCTTCAGTTGAATGCTCGTAGGGTAGAATCTTTAAGTCTTTGAGAAGGTCAATACTTTTTTTAAATTTTCCAGAGGCATTGAAGGTCTTGGCTAAAAGCATCCCAGCAAAATAATTCTCTGTATTGTTTTTAAATGTTCGGCTGATTATTTTTTCAGCTTCAGCAAAATCTCCTTTACTATATTTATCCTCTGCCAAGGAGTAAGCATATCTCCAGTTTTTAGACTCTTTAGCATAGGCATTTTCTAAATCATTAATATAAGAAGTTATTTTTTGCTCCTTAAAAAAGGTTCCCCTAATGTAATAAAACAGAGGGTTGTCAGGAGTCTCACCTAACTCTTTAAATACCTTAACGCCTTCCTGGATTTGATTCAGTCCAATTAGGTTCAATCCCAGAAGGTATTTTGACTTCCATGAAGTGTTGTTTTTTACAACCCAACGCATTAAATCAACAGTTTCATTTCTATAGGGAAAAATAAAGGCGATGGATTGATTCATGATGTTAGAAAGAGCGTCGGTATCATTAGAAAGAAATGATATCCAAAGTTCATTTAGCATGTGCTTAGGACCCGTTTTTAGAACATTGATTGCTTCTGAGTCCATCCCTCGATTGTGATAGAAAAGCGCCAACTCTAAAAAAGTTTGATGGGGAAACTCAGAACGGTGGGAATTTTTCACCATCTCGGCAGAAGTTTTTCCTAATAAAAACCTTTCAAATGAAATCAGATGATGAAGCGGATCCAGCATTTCAAGTTCATTTAAGGTACTCATAGCATTTTCGGATTCTCCGAGCTTTCTCTGGATGATTACTTTTTGAGCAAGTGCATTGACATTGTCTTGATTGTATCTGAGAGCAATTTTATTGTAATGCATGGCATCCACGAAGCTCTGTTCTACAAGTAAGATCTGAGCCAGTATTGCATTAGAGGCCGAGCGGTATTTGATTGATCTTGCAGCCCAGCCCAAATGTTCTTTTGCATTGAGCAAATCATTATTAGCAAAAAAGGCTATCCCAGCGATATAGTTAAGGCCATTGTGATAGGTATCAATTTGTAAGCCTTTTGAAGCCATGTCGATGGCTTTTTCATATCGTCCATTTCTATGGTGGAGCATTGCCAGTTCTGTTCTCGCCTCTAAGTGTAATGGATTGTCTTCTAGAACTTCAAGGAGTAAGGTCGAAGCAGTTGAAAAATCTCTGAAACGTTGCGCATCTTTAGCATCCAAGAATTTTTTCTCAGAAGAATTGTTATTGACAACCTCAAGAGCAGTTTTAAAATCTCTTTTTATAAGGTTTGGATTTGATTTATAGTTAAGTCTTAAAGCTTTAATGTTTATCGAATAATGACCTTTTTGTTTTTTAAATCCAAAGGTATAAACTCCGTTTGGGACAGTGCTGAAATCTTTCTCAGATATAGCGTTAGCATAGGATAATAATAATTTAGATTGACTTTCTTTAAATGCATTTATTTTAATAAAAATACTATCAGAGCTTTCTTCAATGTTCAATGCCGCCCACTCAGAAGCTTCTTTTAAACCTCCGATATCTTTGATTGGAAACCAAGCCTCGGTCCACTGATCAGAAAGGTGTGGCTCAAAACTGGCCTGACTGATTGGATTCTCTTCTCCAGGAGAATATTGCACAAAAAGTCTTCCGGCTTGATATTCTATGTATTGCCCGTCATTATCTGTAAGTAGGTCTTCCCATATCCCTCCTGCGCGAGAGAGGTTCCACAGCCATAGTTTTTGACCCGGTATTTCATCATACCTGCCCCAGTGTCCAAATCCAATATTTGAATCTTTATAGTAACCCCCAAAAAAATCATTGTATTCTCCAATTATATGGTAAGACTTGCTAGGACCAAAATGATTTTGATTGTAATGAGAGAGATCACGATTTTGTGGATCATACGGCCAAGACTTTGCTTCGCCACCATGGGTTAAGAATTGATCTCCAGGAGTATAAAAGACAAAATCTTCCTTAGCCGCTGCTGCTGCCGTCATCCAATTATAATAGGACTGCTCAATATCAGTGGGATTGTACCATAAGGCTTTTGTTGTAAAAGCACTTTGATTGGGAGGGACTGTAATTTTCACTCTCCATTGCGTTCTAGAAGGCAAGTCGATTCCTCCAACAGTGCATTCCATTGCTCCATTTTCAAGTTCAGTTATTTTGTAATCTACAGGAGTTGCAGTACCTGGATGATGACCAATAATACCAAAATTGAATTCTATACCACCAGAAACCCAAGGCCCCCTCATGGCAATGTTTCTAAATTTTACAACTTCATTCTTATAGAGAAACTCATTTCCATTACTCTTGTCAATTGCCCCTAAAACTTTGCCGCCGACTTCTGGAAGAATACTTACTTCAATCCATTGGTTTTCAAGTTTAATGACTTTAAAAGGCTTTTCTTTTTTTTGGAAGTCATAACCTTGAAACTTATAATAAGGATAGATTTTAGAGTTAAAAGTAAATGAGGGCAGTGGATTAGGATCTCCAAAGCTGTAGGTAGGTAGATATTGAATAGTTTCTGTTATTTTGTTTTCTTGACTTGTAACAAGGGTTTGAAACATGCATGTGCTTAGTAACAAGAAAGTTTTTAAATTATTTAACATTGCTAAAAGGTTGATTTTTATATTTTAAATATATGCAAAAAAACAATAAAAAGATATTCGATTAAGAAATATAAGTTTTTCAACAATCAGTTCAGATTTGATTTTTATCAATTTTTTAACATTAATTTAGGAAACACAAAATATTTGTTATATTTACCATCAAATTAAAAAATCATTATGAAACAAAAAATCAAACAAACATTAATTGCTTCTTGCTTTTTATTAAGTGGAGTAATTTTTGCACAAGTGAAAACGGTCAACGGAACCGTCACTGATTCAGATGGAGTTCCTCTCCCGGGAGCGTCTATTGTGTTAACTGAAACTAATGAAGGTGCTACTACTGATTTTGATGGAAATTTTTCTATTTCTGCTCAAGAAGGAGCTAACGTTGAATTTAGTTATGTTGGTTATGAAAGTCAACAAATCGTTATTGGAGAAAGTTCAATAATTAATGTCACACTTGTTCAGGGTAATGCATTGAGCGAGGTAGTTGTAACCTCTTTTGGTATCAAAAGGGAAGAAAAAACACTTGCTTATTCAACTCAAACTGTAAAATCCGAGCAATTAACTCAAGCAAGAGATATTAGCGTTGCAAACAGTTTAAATGGACGTGCTGCTGGAGTTGAGATACGTAAAAGTAGCTCAGGTGCAGGGGGTTCAACTAGAATCGTTTTAAGGGGTAACAAATCTTTGTCTGGTAATAGCCAACCTCTTATTGTAATCGATGGTGTTCCTATGGTAAATAACACAGGTGGTCAACCTGGAATGTGGGGTGGTATTGATGAAGGAGATGGTCTTTCTCAAGTTAATCCAGATGATGTTGAAAGCATCACAATACTTAAAGGAGCAAATGCTTCTATTCTTTATGGTAGCCAAGGTGCTAACGGTGTAATTGTAATTACGACTAAATCAGGAGAGGTTGGTGACACAAAAGTTACTTTCAACTCAGGAATTACATTTGAAAGCGTAATTGCTTTACCAGAGCTTCAATATGATTATGGTAGAGTCGGAGCAGCATCTGAAAGTTGGTCTCCTACAAAGAATGCAAATTCTGCTAATGGTGAATTTGTTGACGATTTTTTCCAAAGAGGTGTAAACTATGTTAACTCTGTCTCTGTAAGCGGAGGAAACGACACAACAACTGCGTATTTTTCTTACTACAATACTTCAAGTACTGGTGTATTAGAGAATTTTGGTTACAAGAAAAATAACATGTCTTTCAAGCAATCTACAAAATTCTTAAATGATAAGATGACCCTTTCTTCTAACATCATTTTAACTGATGAGCAGACGGACAATAGAGGGCCTTCAGGATACTATTTGAATCCTATAGTAGGATTGTATACGTTTCCAAGAAATGAAAGCTGGAGTTCTATTCAGACCTATCAGACTTTAAACACCGCCACTAATGTGATGGATCAAAACTGGTTGGGAATAAACAATCACTTTCAATCTAACCCTTATTGGGTGATGAATAATCAACCAAAAGAAGATAAAATTCAAAGAGCAATTGGAAGTGTAAATTTGAAATATGAAATAAACGAAAAGCTTTCATTTAAAGCCAGAGCTAGTTATGACTTTTCAAATAAGTCTTATGAGCAGCGTCACGCTGCAGGTTCTAACGCAACAAACACTGGTACTAATGGAAGATGGGATTATAAAAAATTCAATGATGAATTATTTTACTCTGATGGTATATTATCTTTTGCAGATAACTACGGAGACTTTAGTTTAAATGCTATTGCTGGAGCTAGTTTGCAAAAAACAACTTTCGGTTCAGGGGTTTCTGTAAGTACTGGAAATGATGGACTATTATTTTATGCAAATGAGTTTAATTTTCAAAACATCCCAACCAATACTCAGGTTCAATCAACACTTTCATCACGAATCGATAAGCAAGCGATTTTTGGTAATGTAGTTATAGGTTATAAAGATGCAATGTTTTTAGACTTTTCAGGAAGAAATGACTATGCATCGACATTAGCAGGGACAGGAAATGAATCTTATTTTTACCCATCTGTTGGAGCATCATTTGTTATATCTCAAATGATGGAATTACCTTCGCAAATTAGTTTTCTTAAATTAAGAGCTTCTTCAGCATCTGTAGGTAATGAGGTTCCTTACAATAGAATTAGCCCAACAAATACAATCAATGCTGCTGGGGGTGTTAATAGAAACACCCAAACACCTTTTACTACTCTAAAGCCAGAAATGATTGAAACTTTTGAAATTGGTTTAGATTTAAGATTGTTTAATAATAAATTAGGATTAGATGTTGCTTATTACGATATCAAGAGTACAGATCAGTTCCTTTCTCTGGCTGCACCATCTGGATCGGGTTATACTAGCTATTTTGTAAATGCTGGTAAAATTGTAAACAACGGTATTGAGGTTACGATTACCAATTCTATAATTGATACCGCCAACTTCAAATGGAATAGTACCCTTAACATTACTCAAAACAACAATGAGATTGTGGAAATTCATCCTAATATTTCAGCACTTAACACTGGAGCCAGTGAAGGTTTTCAATCTCAAATGCGAAAAGGTGGATCTGTTGGAGATTTTTACACATTTATGCATAAGAGAGATGCTCAAGGAAGAATTGAGATGGCAAATGGTGTACCACTAAGAGGAGCAGAACGCGTATATGCTGGTAATGCTGAGCCAGATGTAAGTCTTGGTTGGTCAAATAACTTTAACATTGGTGAAAGCTTGAGTGTAGGCTTTATTATTAATGCTAAATTTGGCGGGGAAGTATTCAGCCAAACAGAATCAATGTTGGATGGTAATGGAGTTTCTCTTAGATCTGGACAGGCTAGAGATGTAGGATTCGTAGCTGTAAATGGTGTTGAAAACGGAGTTGCAGTTTCTCAAGCAGACCCAAAAACTTGGTATCAAGCGATAGGAGATAGAAACGGTACTGGTGAAGACTACGTTTATGATAGAACGAACATCAGACTATCTCAAATGTCAGTTGCATACAATCTTGACCCAACTAAGCTTGGCCTTCCTGTTGATAGCGCTACGATATCTTTGATCGGAAATAATCTTTTCTATTCAGCTGTAGCGCCTTTTGATCCTGAGTTGGCAATGAGTACAAATAGAAACGCTCAAGGTTTAGACAACTTTAACTTACCTTCAACAAGGACAATTGGGATGAACCTTAGATTAACCTTTTAAATAAAAAAAATGAAAAACAAAATAACATACTTACTATTATTAGTATTGGTATCATTAAGTTCTTGTACGGATGATTTCGAACAACTTAATACCAATCCTTATCAAATAACGGATACATCATTAGAGCAAAACTTTAATCACGTTGGTGCATTTTTTCCATCATTGCTAAAACCAATTATTGGGCATCAGACACATCACAACCTGATTAATGACTCTTATGTGAGACATTTTGGGACTCCTACTCCCTTTGTTGGAGGAGTTAATAACACCACTTATTACATAAGATGGAATGATAATTATTGGAATACTTTGTATAACAGTATTATGGCACCATCAAAGCAAGTTATTGAAGTTGCTGAAGAGGGAGGATATGACATGTTTGTTGAGTGGGCTAATCTTATTAGAGTTGTAGTCGCTTCCAGAGCAACAGCCTTCTACGGTCCGCTTATCTATTCTAATTATGGAACCCAGGGTGCTGTAATGTACGATAGTGAGGAAGAACTTCACAATACATTTTTCACTCAATTAGATAAAATTGTTGCCACTTTCAGCGCAAACTCAACCTCTACTGAATTCACGAATTTTGATGCTAGTTATGGCGGAAGTATTCCCCATTGGATCAAACTTGCTAATTCATTGCGGTTACAACTTGCCATTAGAATATCTAAAGTTGCCCCAGCTTTGGCTAAAGCTCAAGCGGAAAAAGCAATAAGTGATCCAGGAGGTCTTATTACTACAAATGCAGACAACTTTATGATTGATCTCTATGGAACACCATTTCAAGAAGTTACGATTTCTTTCTCTTGGGGAGATACTCGTATGAGCGCAGCAATGGAATCTATTTTAGGGGGTTATGATGACCCCCGTGTTGGAAAGTACTGGGATCCTGTTGATGCATCTTTGGTTACTGACCACCCTGCTTTTCTTTACAAAGGAATTAGAAACGGCGCTTTACTAGCCGCTAAAGGTGATCGTCAATCATTTTCAAACGTCAGTTCCAACTTTAAAACCGCTACAAAGCGTAAGGTTTTAGATGCGGCTGAAGTTCACCTGATGCTTGCTGAAGCAGCACTTAGAGGCTGGAATGTTGGCAGTGGTACTGCTGCAGCTCATTATGAAGCTGGAGTTAAGGCTTCTTTTGCTTACTGGGGTGCAGGTGGAGTAGACACTTACCTTGCTAACAGTACAGGTTTACCTTTGAACTATGATGATGTAGCTGCAGAAGGAGATATTAATGATTTTACGACTAGAATTACAAACACTGTTGCTTGGGACGAGGCAGCAAGTAATGAAATTAAGTTAGAGAAAATTATTACTCAAAAATGGGTTGCTAGTTTTACCAATTCAGTTGAGTCTTGGGTTGATCACAGAAGAACAGGATACCCAAAGTTACCTTACAACTATAAAAACGACAGTAGTACATCACCGTTTGGTACAGTTGCGGATGATGATTTTTTAAGGAGACATCCTTTTCCTCAAAAAGAATCCGATAACAACCCAACAGGTGTCGCTGATGCTACAGCCAAATTAGGAGGTCCTAATGAAATTGGAACTAGACTATGGTGGGATACTGGATTAAGTAATTTTTAAACTATCATTTAAATAAATTCAATAATTTATTTTGAATTATAAAAGCCCGTAAGTTTCTTACGGGCTTTGTTTTTTTGACTAAATTGTAATTGAAAAATTATTTAAAAACAACAGATTAAATTAAATGAAACAAATCATATTCAGTGCTAAGCTTATCTTAACGCTATTAATTTTTTCAGGCTGTAGCTCTTCAGCAGATAACTTATTTACCTTAATGAGTTCAGGTAAAACAGGAGTTAATTTTAAAAATTTATTGGGTGAAACCGAACAGTTCAATATATTGAATTATGGTTATCTCTATAATGGCGGAGGAGTTGCAATAGGGGACATCAATAACGACGGCTTAGCAGATATATATTTCACCGGTAATATGGTCGGAAGTAGACTTTACCTTAACAAGGGTGGGCTTGAATTCGAGGAAATTGCTGAAAGTGCAGGAGTTTTCGCTGCGGGATTATGGAATACAGGAACCACAATGGCTGATGTAAATGGCGATGGTTTTTTGGACATCTACGTCTCAAGGTCTGCGGCTAAGAACCCTGAGAAAAGACGGAATCAATTATTTATCAACAATGGCGATCTGACTTTTACTGAGATGGGAAAATCATACGGTGTTGATGATTCAGGCTATTCTACCCAAGGTGCTTTTTTTGATTATGATAATGATGGTGATCTGGATTTGTACGTCATGAACCACTCGACTCAAGATTATGCGGGATTAGGTAAAATCTCAAAACACCATAAAAAACAAAAAAACAGTTCTTATTCAGATAAGCTGCTAAGAAACGATAATGGAAATTTTGTTGATGTAAGCGATAAGGCGGGTTTGACTTCCAATATCTTAGGTTTTGGTTTAGGCATTGGAATTTCTGATTTAAATAATGACAATTGGTTGGATATTTATATCTCTAACGATTATAATGAACAAGATTACTTATACCTCAACAATGGAGACGGCACTTTCTCTGAAAGCTTAGAAGAGTATATTGGCCATATTTCGTTATACTCGATGGGTTCTGATATTGCGGATATTAATAATGACGGGTATACAGATATCATGACATTAGACATGCTGCCAGAAAGTAATCATCGTATAAAGATGGTAACAGGTCCAGATAATTACGAAAAATTAAGTCATTTGGAAAAGAATGATTTTTATCATCAAACGATGCGTAATATGTTACAGCTAAATCGCGGTGGAGAATATTTTTCGGAAATAGGTCAATTTTCAGGGATATCCAATACAGATTGGAGTTGGGCTAGTTTGTTTACTGATTTTGATAATGATGGTTTTAAAGATCTTTTCATCACCAACGGCTACAGAAAAGATTATACCAACATGGACTTTATGAATTACATCGTCCAAGAAAAATTAAATGAGCGCAAAACAAAACAAAAAATTATTCTCACAGAGCTAATTGACAAAATGCCTTCTACTGTGGAGGAAAATTACACCTATAGAAACAACGGAGACCTTACCTTTTCTAAAATGAATAGAGAATGGGGACTCGATCAAAAGACCTTGTCAAACGGAGCAGCCTATGCTGATCTAGATAATGATGGTGACATGGACTTGGTGGTAAATAATATTGATGAAAAAGCATACATCTACCGGAATAACTCCGAAAAATTTAATCAAAATAACTACTTAAGCGTCTCATTAGTTGGAGAAGGAAAAAACAAATTTGGTATGGGCGCTAAGGTCATTATCAAGGTTGAGGATAAGATCATCTCCCAAGAAATGATAAACACTCGAGGTTATCAATCTTCAGTTGATCTTAAATTAGTTTTTGGACTTGGAAAAGCTCAAAAAATCGAAGAATTAAAAGTTATTTGGCCAAATTTTAAGGTACAAGTTTTAAAAGATTTGGTGCCAAATCAATCGATAGTATTAAAGCAAAAAGAAGCGGATATTTCATTTGAAAAAGAATCCAGATCAGCACCATTGCTTTTTGAAGAAATCATTGACAAAAACATCACTGTAAATAAACACACAGAAAACTATTATAATGATTTTAAAAGAGAAATTATGCTCCCGCATAAGTTATCTACTTTGGGACCAAAAACTGCCGTAGGAGACGTGAATAGTGATGGTTTAGAAGACTTTTATGTTGGAGGAGCTAAGGGAACCCCTGGAAATTTATTTTTTCAAAAGAAGTCAAAAAAATTCGCTAAATCTTTGCAAAAAGTTTTTGAATTAGATCAAGGTTCAGAAGATATAGATGCACATTTTTTTGATGCAGATGGGGATGGAGATCAGGATTTATATGTTGTAAGTGGTGGGAATGAATTTAAAGAAACCGATACATTACTTCAAGACAGACTCTACCTTAACAACGGAAAAGGAAATTTTGTAAAGTCCAACAATCAATTACCTGAAATAATCAGCAGTGGTTCTTGCGTAAAGTCAGCTGATTATGACAATGATGGAGATTTAGATTTATTCATTGGCGGACGTTTGGTTCCCAATCAATACCCCTACACCCCGAAAAGTTATCTTTTAGAAAATGACGGTAAGGGATATTTTACAGATGTGACTTCCCAAAAGGCAGCGCAACTTGAAGCGGTAGGCATGGTCACTGATGCAATTTGGACTGATTTTAATTCTGATGGTTTACCAGATCTGATTTTGGTAGGGGAGTGGATGCCCATCACCCTTTTCGAAAACAAAAACGGAAAACTGATCAACAGTTCAGAAGATAAAGGACTTAATGATTCGGAAGGTTGGTGGAACTCTATTGCAACAGCTGATTTCGATCAAGATGGCGACTTGGATTTTATCGCCGGAAATTTTGGATTAAATTCTCAATTAAAAACTTCTGTCAAACATCCTGTTAGTATTTATGCTAAAGATTTTGATGAAAACGGGTCTGTTGACCCAATCCTGTGTTGTTATTATGGTGATAAGAACTATCCCACTTTTTCTAAAGACGATATCCAGCAACAATTGAGTATGTTGAAAAACAGGTTTGTTCGTTATTCCGAATATGCGGATTTAACAATTGATCAAGTCTTTACACCCAAAGAACTTGCGGATTCAAAAATTCTTTTGGCTAAAAATTTCGAAACAAGTTATATAGAGAACCTAGGGAACAATCAATTTAGAATTACGCCTTTGCCCATTGAAACCCAATTGGCGCCAATCTATGGAATCACTACCGGGGACTTTAATGGAGATGGCAATTTGGATGTTGTTATGGGAGGAAATTTTACGGGAAGTCGCGTCAAATATGGACATTATGATGCCCTTAAAGGCGTGTGTCTTCTTGGAGATGGAAAAGGAAATTTTGAATTTATAGATGTTGACAAATCAGGACTTAAAGCGAATGGAGAAATTAGAGATATTGACTCATTTGTAAATTATAAGGGAGAAAAAACATTACTGTTTTCAAGAAATAACGATGCACCACAACTTTTTAAATTGAACAAATAGCTCGATTATGACACAGCAAGAAAAATTATTTTTTACGGAAGAAGGATTTTTAGTTATTGAACCTCTGCTTACACAGGAAGAAGTCCAATTTTATTCTGAAATTTACAATGATTTCTTAAACAATAAATTTGATATTGCTGAATTACGCTCTGACCTTTCTGGAGCAAATGATCAATCCACAGAATTAATTACCCAGATAATGTTGCCTTCAAAAGTATATCCCAATCTTTTGAACCAGCCGATGCATAAAAAAGCTTCGGAAATCGCCAAATTCTTAATGGGTGATGATATGGTATTAGACTTTGATATGCTAATCAATAAGCCTCCCAATTCAAACAAAGAAACCCCTTGGCATCAAGATGCGGCTTATTGGATTGATTTGCCAGATAAGAGAGCACTAAGTCTTTGGTTTGCAATTGATGAATCGACCTTAAACAATGGTTGTATGTGGTACACTCCAAAGTCTCACCTACAGCCTTTAAAAAAACATTTCCAAGCTGTTGGTGGGGGCCCACTTCAATGCAAAGGAACAGAACAGGAAAGTGTTGCGGCCCCACTTCAACCAGGTTCCTGTGTGATTCATCAAGGACACACGTTGCATTACAGCCGAGGGAACACGACTAACCAAGACCGTAGGGCTTTTATTCTCAACTTTAGGCCCAAAAGTATGGTGGAACTCGAAAGAGTTCAAGGATTTGATCATTCTGGTAAAAGAAAACAAAGGACAGAGGATTAACCAACCCAAAACATGATTTTATAATACGGACTTGCAATCAAACTTAAGCTGGTTCTCTTTTTTGATAGGATTTACTTAAAGGATTAAAAATACTTTCCTAAAAAACTTAGACTAAACTCCTTGTAAACTACTTTTTTAAAAGAGGATGAAAATTAAACCAAGCTGATTTCTTACTTTTGACGTAAACACTCCAAGATGACAAAAAGCAAGCTAAGAAGAGAAGCATTGGTTTATCATGCGAAACCTAAGCCTGGAAAAATAGAGGTAATTCCAACAAAAAGCTATAGGACTCAAAGGGACTTGGCTTTGGCTTATTCTCCCGGAGTGGCCATCCCTTGTCTAGAAATTGAGGAAAACCTAGACAACGTCTATAAATACACCAACAAAGGAAACTTAGTTGCGGTAATCACCAACGGAACCGCAGTTTTAGGATTGGGGGACATTGGGCCAGAAGCTTCAAAACCAGTGATGGAAGGAAAGGCGCTTCTTTTTAAAATATTTGCAGACATTGACGTCTTTGACATTGAGATCAATGAAAAAGATCCAGATAAATTTATTGAAATTGTAAAAGGAATTGCTCCCACATTTGGAGGGATCAACTTGGAGGACATTAAAGCCCCTGAGGCCTTTAAGATCGAAAACACTTTAAAAGAAGAACTTGATATCCCCATCATGCATGACGATCAGCATGGAACGGCCATCATCTCTTGTGCTGCGCTGATCAACGCATTAGAACTTTCAAATAAGAAAATTGAAGAGGTTAAAATTGTTATTTCTGGCGCAGGAGCGGCAGCCATTTCCTGTACAAGACTCTACATGGCATTTGGCGCTCAACGCGAAAATATTGTGATGCTAGACAGCAAGGGTGTAATAAGAAAAACACGAGAAAACCTAACCACTCAAAAGGCAGAGTTTGCCACTGACAGAGCAATAGAAACCCTTGAGGAAGCCATGGTTCAGGCAGATGTTTTTATGGGTTTATCACAACCGAATATTGTTAATGAAAAAATATTGCTCTCAATGGCGAAAGACCCCATTGTCTTTGCGATGGCCAATCCAGATCCCGAAGTAGGCTATGATTTGGCTTGTAAAATAAGAAAAGATATCATCATGGCGACGGGCAGGTCTGACCATCCCAACCAGGTGAATAATGTATTAGGATTTCCTTTTATTTTCCGTGGTGCATTGGATGTAAAAGCCTCAAAAATAAACGAACCCATGAAAATGGCGGCAGTCAAAGCCTTGGCAGAACTTGCAAAACAACCCGTTCCCGAACAGGTAAATATTGCCTATGAAGAAACAAAACTCAATTTTGGAAAAGAATACATCATACCCAAACCCTTTGACCCTAGATTAATCGTTGAAGTTCCAATGGCGGTGGCAAAAGCTGCAATGGAATCAGGAGTTGCTAGGGAGCCCATAGAAGATTGGGACTTGTACAAAACAGAATTAGAAGAGCGTTTAGGAAGTAATCAGAAAACTATTCGCATGATTCACGATCGTGCCAAGTCTGCCCCAAAAAGAATTGTCTTTGCTGAAGCCGATCAGTTAGATGTTTTAAAAGCCGCTCAAATCATACATGAAGAAGGAATTGGAATTCCTATTTTATTAGGAAAGAAAGAAATCATTTCTGATTTGATGGAATCTATTGATTTTGATGCTACAATAATGATCATTGATCCCAAAACCGATGAGCACGATGAAAGTCGTGAAAAATATGCCAATTCATTTTGGGAAACTCAAAAAAGAAAAGGAAAAACTTTGTATGAGAGTCGCAGTCTGATGAGAGAAAGAAATTACTACGCGGCGATGATGGTTCGAAACGGAGATGCTGATGCGATGTTGTCTGGTTTCTCAAGAAAATATCCGGCTGTAGTTAAACCGATTCTCGAAGTGATGGGCAAAGCCAAGGGCATTGACCGTGTTGCGGCGACCAACTTGATGCTCACCAAAAGAGGCATGCTTTTTCTCTCAGACACTTCTATTAATGTAGATCCTACTGCCAAAGAATTGGCTAAGATTGCTCAAATGACGTCCGAAACTGTTAAAATGTTTGGCGTTAAACCAGTGATGGCCATGCTTTCGTTTAATAATTTTGGTTCTTCTTCTTTTCCACAGGCAAGAAAAGTATCTGATGCTGTTGCATTCTTACACAGGTTTTATCCTGATTTGTTAGTGGATGGACCCATTCAATCTGATTTTGCTTTGAACAGTGAAATGCTTAAGGAGCGTTTTCCTTTTTCAGTACTAAATAAAGAAAAAGTAAATACCTTAATATTTCCTAATCTTGATGCTGCGAATATTACTTATAAATTGATGAAAGAATTGGATAAATCACTTTCAATTGGACCGATTTTGATGGGATTAAATTATCCTGCGCATGTTCTACAATTGGGTGCTTCCGTTGAAGAAATCGTTAATATGGCTGCTATAGCGTCGATTAATGCTCAAGAAAAACAAAAACAAAAAAGTTTAAAATGATCACACAAATAAGAGGACGAGTTGTTGAAAAATCACCAACCAATGTGGTGGTTGATTGTAACGGAATAGGTTACGAGGTCAATATATCCCTTTATACTTATTCACAGCTCACTGACGATGAGAACATTCAGCTATATACACACCTTCAGGTCAAAGAGGACTCCCACACCTTATTTGGATTTCGAACGACCTTAGAACGAGCCGTTTTTAGACTCCTAATTTCCGTTTCAGGGATTGGAACCAGCACAGCACGAACCATGCTTTCTTCTCTTCAACCGTCTGAAATTCAACAAGCTATTGTCAATGAAGATGTTGCAAAAATACAAGGTGTGAAGGGAATTGGTTTAAAAACTGCCCAGCGAGTAATTATTGATCTAAAGGACAAAATCGTTTCTTTTTACGGAATTGATGAAATTCCAGGCATAAAAAGCAATACAATCAAAGATGAAGCGTTATCAGCATTAGAGGTTCTTGGTTATACGAGAAAAGCCTCCGGAAAAGTAGTTGACAACATCATTCAAAGTGCACCTGAAAGCTCTGTCGAAGAACTGATAAAAGCCGCTCTGAATAAACTTTAAAGCCTTTTGATTGCCCTTAGAAAGAATTATTTTTTAAAAAGATTTTGTTTTATTTTCCTTCTTCTTGTTGGAGGGATCACCATTGGATTTACTCAGGAAAAGGAGTCGGGCTACGAATTTGGTAAAATTGGGCTTTCAAAATCTATCAGTATTAGCTCTAAATATACCTTCGATCCCGTTTCTGGCATGTATGTGTTTTCTGAAACAATTGATGGATACCCTATCAATGCTCCGATGGTGATGACCCCAAAAGAATTCGAAGCTTTGGTCTTATCAGAGCAAATGAAAGAATATTTCCATAATAAGATTGATGCCCTTGCAGGAAATTCAGAAAATCTAAAGGAGTCTCAAAAGAATTTGTTGCCAGAAGTTTATGTAAACAGTAATTTTTTTCAATCTATTTTTGGAAGTAATGTCATTGACATCGATCCCCAGGGTTCAGTTGGGATTGATCTTGGAGTACGTTATCAGAAAAATGATAATCCTGCAGCATCGCCAAGAAATCGCAGTAGTTTCGGTTTTGATTTTGATCAAAGAATTAGTTTGAGCCTACTGGGAAAAGTGGGAGAACGACTTCAGATAACCGCCAACTATGATACTGAATCTACCTTTGATTTTCAGAACTTGGTTAAAATTGAATATAACCCCCCTAAACTGGAGGATATTGATAATGTTATTCCTAAAGAACTAGCTTCAAAATATGAAGGGATCAATGAAAATTTTAATTCAGTTGCCCAAAAAGGAGCACAAGTACAGCAAAAAATAGGGGATTATAAAAGCACCTATGACGATGCTCGACAAAAAATCATTAATTTAAAAAACAAATCAAACAGCCTTTCCTCTTCAGGTTTTTCAGGAGTTGGGAACAATGTTTCTAGCTATTTAAATGGTCAAGTTACCGAAGATGCCATTTTACAAAATATAAATATTGGGAACATTAGTATGCCCCTAAACAGTAGCCTTATCCAAGGAGCACAAAGTCTTTTTGGAGTTCGTGCAGATTTGAAATTCGGAAAAACATTAATTACAGGGGTGTTTTCAGAACAAAGGTCTCAGTCTCAAAACATTGTTGCTCAGGGGGGAGGAACAGTTCAGGAATTTGACATTTTTGCGTTAGATTACGAAGAAGATCGCCATTATTTTTTGGCCCATTATTTTAGAGATCAATATGACAATGCTTTAAAAACTTATCCTTACATAAACTCGAGTGTAAATATTACCCGAATTGAGGTTTGGGTTACCAACCGGGGTTCCAGAACACAAAATATAAGAAACATTGTTGGGTTTCAAGATCTAGGAGAAAGCAACCCTGAAAGAACCACTTTAGATAAACGGATTACAAATTTCTTTACTGGTAGTAACATTCTTTCCCCTCCTTCAAATGAGAGCAATCGATTGAATCCTAAGGCCATTGGTCAGGGAGGTATTTTAGGAAGCTCCGTTCGGGACATTGCTTCTGTGAGCAATTCTTTTGGGGCAAATAGTACAGTTATTAAAGAAGGTTTTGATTATGCTGTTTTAGAAAGTGCAAGAAAACTAAACACCTCAGAATACAAGTTGCATCCTCAACTAGGTTATATTTCTTTAAATCAGCGTTTGAGTAACGATGAGGTGCTTGCGGTGGCTTATCAATACACCGTTGGAGGAAAGCTATATCAAGTAGGAGAATTTGCCACTGGAAGCGTTGAAGGAACCACAACAACTCAAAACACTGCCAACCAAACCAAAGTGGTGAATAATAACAGCTTGGTGGTTAAATTAATAAAAAGTAACATCACTGATGTCAGACAACCCATATGGGATTTAATGATGAAAAACATCTATAACACCGGGGCATACCAAATGTCTGAAGAGAATTTTAGGTTAAATATTCTCTATACAGATCCTTCTCCAATCAATTATATTCAACCGATTGACAAAGGGATTTGGCCTGAGGCGTTAGAAAATCAAATCCTATTGAATACGTTTAATTTAGATAAGCTAAATTTCTATCAAGATCCACTTCCTGAGGGGGATGGTTTTTTTGATTATTTGCCAGGGATAACCATAGAGCCTCAATTCGGTAGAATAATTTTTCCTAACGTAGAACCCTTTGGAGAATACCTCTTCGAGTTGTTAGACAACCCAAGTTCGCAGCAAGAAGACTATAAGAACCCTCAAACATTTAATGCAAATCAAAAAAAATATGTGTTTCAAGAAATGTACAGCCAAACAAAAGCAGGTGCATTCGAAACCAGTGAGAAAAATAAATTTCAACTTAAAGGCCGCTATAAGTCTGAGGGCGGTGATGGAATTCCCATTGGGGCTTTTAATGTACCTCGAGGTTCCGTTAAAGTAACTGCAGGAGGAAGGGTGCTGGCAGAAGGAATAGATTATACGGTGAACTATGCCATTGGACGTGTTAAGATTATAGACCCATCATTACAAGCTTCCAATGTTCCAATTAGTATTTCGGTGGAAAACAATTCCTTTTTTAACCAACAAAATAAAAGGTTTTCGGGGGTGAATATTTCCCATCAATTCAATGAAAAATTCGTCTTAGGAGGAACCTTATTGAACCTTAGTGAGAATCCAATAACTCAAAAAGCTAATTATGGCACCGAGCCAGTTAACAATACCATGATTGGCTTAAATACTAATTTTTCAACAGAAATACCATTTTTTACCCGCTTGGTAAATAAAATACCCACCATTTCGACCGATGTCCCTTCGCTACTCTCCTTTAGGGGAGAAGTTGCCAGACTGATTGCGGGAAAACCGAAAAGAACCGAATTGGGAGGAGAGGCAAATGTTTATATAGATGATTTTGAGGGAGCTCAAACGAACATTGACATTAAAGGACATACGGCTTGGAACCTTTCCAGTGTTCCCTATAAAAACTTCAAAGGATCAAATCTTAATAATGGTGATATAGCTTCGGGCTTTGGTAGAGCGAAGTTGTCTTGGTATTCAATTGATCCAATTTTTTATGCTGGGGGAAGGCCTTCAGGGATTGATAATGATGATATTTCTTTAAATACCACCCGAAGAATTTTTATTAAAGAAATATTTCCAGAACAAGATTTGGTTCAAGGAACCACTTCTGTTCAGACAACACTCGACTTGGCATATTATCCTGAAGAAAAAGGGCCTTATAATAATGAAAAAGAGGGCGATTTTAAAAATAATGTTTCTGAGAATTGGGCAGGAATAATGCGTCCCATAAGTTCAACTAATTTTGAGAAATCGAATGTTGAATTCATTCAATTTTGGTTATTAGACACTTTTTCAGAAATGCAAACAACTGAGGAGGACTTGGGAGATCTTTATTTTCATTTGGGAAATATCTCAGAAGATGTTCTTAAGGATGGACGCAAGCAATTTGAAAATGGTTTGCCTGGTCAGAGTTCTGAAAACTTAGTTCATGAAACTGCATGGGGAAAAGTACCCTCAACACAGTCCTTGATTTATGCATTTAATACGGTACCCGAAGATCGTGAAATTCAAGATCTTGGTTTTGATGGACTTACTGATGCCGAAGAAAAACTGATCTACACTGAGGGTCCTGATGACGACCCTGCGGGTGACAATTACAAGTATTTTGTTGAAGCTGACGGAGGGGTATTGGATCGTTACAAAAATTACAATGGTTCTCAAGGGAATTCCCCAATAGCGTTTTCTAATACCAGCCGAGGGAATACCACCGAGCCCGACACTGAAGACATCAATAGAGACCAAAGCATGAACACCATTGATAGTTATTTTGAATATCGCATTCCGATTTCGAAATCAATGGGGGTCGGAAATCATCCCTTTATTAGCGATGTCAGGGAGAATGTAAAAGTAACTGCGCCCAATGGTGATGAAATCAATACCCGTTGGATTCAATTTAAAGTTCCAATTCAGAAAGGCTATTATGAAGGGACACAGTACGACGAGTATTTCGATGCCATCAATGCCATTGAAGACCTGCGCTCTGTTCGCTTCATGAGAATGGTTTTAAACGGTTTTTCGGAACAGGTGGTTTTAAGGTTTGGGACACTCGATTTGGTTCGTGGAGACTGGAGAAGATACAATCAGGATTTAAATGAAAATATTGCAAAAAATGGCAATACAACGGTTGATATTAGTACAGTTAATATATTAGAAAATGAAAATAGAATTCCAGTAAATTACATACTACCTCCTGGGATTGAAAGAGAACAAATCAATAGTAATAACACTGTGGTTAGGCAAAATGAACAGTCATTGTCGATTAAAGTTTGTGATTTACAACCCCAAGATTCTCGAGCAGTATTTAAAAACATTCAGCTTGACATTAGACAATACAAAAACTTAAAGATGTTTATTCATGCGGAGTCAATTTCAGGGCAACAACCATTGCCAGGTTCGGGAACATCAGAAGAATATGATAAGCGCATGGTGGCCTTTATTCGTTTGGGAACGGACTTTAAGGACAACTATTATCAGATTGAGGTCCCACTAAAACCGACTGAATTTATGGAAAATACTTCCAATAAATTATCAGCAGATGCGGTTTGGAATCCAGAGTCAAATTCAATCGAAGTTCCAATTTCATTACTTTCTAAGCTTAAGTCAGCCGCAATAAACAGTGGTACTCTGGGAGGTGTCTCCTATTTTGATGAAGACATGAACCCCATAGAAGAGTTTTCTCCGATCAGTAGTTTGGCTGGATTTAAAAAGTATAAATATTCAGTTAAAGGTAATCCATCATTAGGCGCAATAAAAACCTTAATGATAGGGGTTAAAAACCCATCTACTCAGCTTGGAGATGATCTTTGTGGTGAAGTTTGGTTTAACGAATTGCGGATTGCAGGCATTGACTCTAAAGGCGGCTGGGCAGCTATTGGAGCATTGGATGCCAACTTTGCTGACTTTGCCAGTATTGCGGCAACTGGAAAATATTCTTCGGTTGGATTTGGTTCAATTGATCAAACTCCCAACCAAAGTAATCGTGAAGAATTGAAACAATACGATTTGGTTTCTAGTGTCAATTTGGGCCAGCTTTTACCTCAAAAATGGGGCATTCAAGTTCCTTTGAATCTGAATTTAGGAGAAACTTTTATTACCCCTGAATATGACCCCTTTTATCAAGACATTTTATTGGAAGAACGATTGAGCTCCTCCAGTAGAGCTTCTCAAAAAGATTCAATTAAAAATCAAGCGATTGATTACACCCGAAGAAGAAGTATTAGTTTGATTGGGGTAAGAAAAATTAGCACAGGTGACAAGCCTCTTAAATTTTACAGTCCCGAAAACATAGATTTATCTTATGCTTATAATGAGATGACGCACCACGATTATGAAATTGAAAGTCAAACCGACCTGAACCTTCAGCTGGGGGCCAACTATGGCTACTCATTCAAGCCTTTTGAGATTAATCCATTCAAAAATACCAAAGCTTTTAATCGGAAAAAATATTGGGAATGGCTCAAACAACTAAACTTTAACTTGCTCCCATCTAGTCTCGAAATAACTTCAAATTTTAATAGGAATTTTACCAATCAAAAATTTCGTCAGGTTTATATCGAAGGGGTCGATAATTCAGCTCAAATCCCTTTTCCTGATCTTCAACTTCGAAATTATTTATTTGATTGGTCGTATACCGTTAATCATAATTTAACGCGTTCGTTGCGTTTTACTTTTACCGCTACGAATAATAATATTGTTAGAAATTTTTTAGAAACTGACGCTGAAGGCAAAACAGATGTAAATAAAAGTTTAGACATCTGGGATGGGATTTGGGATACGGGTCAAAGTGATCGTCATTTTCAGTCACTTTCCCTAAATTATAAAATCCCACTGCGATACATCCCGTTCCTTAACTTCATTGATGCAAATTATAATTACACAGGTGACTTTAGCTGGCAACGTGGATCAAATGCGTTGTCTGCAGTTCAGAGTGCCGATGGACAAATTTTAGGACAAATCAACACCATCCAAAACGCAAACACTAAAACACTTACTGGCGTCATTAATTTTGAAAAGTTTTACAAAATGCTTGGTTTGAATAAGAAAAAATCAGCGTTTGACAAAACCTTAGACAAAAATTCAAAAGATAAAAAGGACAGTAAGAAAAAGCCAAAAAAAGGGGTTCAGATGATCGGCGATATCCTTTCATCAATCAAAAGACTTCAGGCAAACTATTCGGAAAACAATGGGAAAGTACTGCCAGGATACCTCCCCAGCATCGGCTTCATTGGGACAACAAACCCTACGCTTGGATTTACGTTTGGAAGCCAAGCTGACATTCGTTATGAGATCGCCAAGAAAGGATGGCTAACCTCTTTCCCAAATTTTTCACAACCCTTCACTCAGGTGCACAATAACAAACTGAACATTTCGGCACAAATTAATCCATTAAAAGATTTGACCATTGATTTGAATGCTGAGCGGACTTTTTCCCAAAATATTTCAGAAAACTATAGTGTTGATAATCAAGAATATATTGCTTTAAATACAACTGAATACGGCAATTTTGGAATTTCTACGCTGATGATTAAAACTGCGTTTAATGATGGCGGGGGAGGTGCCTTTAGTTCTAGTTTTGAAAAATTCAGATCCAACCGATTGATCGTTGCGAGAAGACTGGCTGAAAACTACAATCTTTCTCCAACTGATGTTGATCAAGAAGGCTATCCAAATGGATTTAATAAAAACCATCAATCTGTCCTGATTACATCATTTTTATCAGCATATACGGGAACTTCTCCAGAAAATATTTCGCTAGACCCTGTTCAGAAAACACCATTACCAAATTGGAATATTAAATACACTGGACTGACTAAAATTAAGTCATTGGGTAAGATTTTCAATCGTTTTTCCATTGCGCACGGCTACCGCTCAAGTCATACCATTACCAACTTTCAAACCAATTTGGAGTACGATCCCTTTCAGCCATTAGCCAAAGATCAGTTAGGGAATTTTATATCCCCAAAATTTTATTCAAATATCAATTTGGTGGAACAGTTTAATCCTCTTATTCGTTTTGATATTGAGTTTAAAAATTCAATAAAGATATTGGCGGAGGTGAAAAAAGAACGCGCGCTTTCTTTGAGTCTTGACAATAGCTTGCTGACGGAATCAAATGGTAATGAGCTCATAATGGGAATGGGATATCGGGTTAAGGACTTAAGGATTCGAACCAATGTCGGTGGGAGACGAGTTACTCTAAGTGGAGATTTAAATCTAAAGGCTGATTTTTCTTTCAGGGAAAATAAAACCATACTCAGAAATTTAGAATATGACAACAATCAGGTTACGGCCGGACAGACCCTATTGTCCATTAAGTTTACTGCGGATTATGCCCTCTCAAAAAACTTGACGAGTTTGTTTTTTTACGATCACAGTTTTTCTGAATTTGCAATTTCTACTGCATTTCCCCAAACCTCTATTCGTTCCGGAATTACCATTCGATATAATTTTGGAAACTAGCGGCTAAATTCATTCCTTTGTTTCTTAAATAAAAAAAAATGAACATTCCTTCGGATTTAAAATATAGTAAAGACCACGAATGGATCAAAGTTGATGGAGATACAGCAATTATTGGGATCACAGACTTTGCCCAGCGAGAGTTGGGAGACATTGTTTACGTGGAAATCGAAAGCGTAGGAGAGGAGCTTGAGGAGCAGAGCGTTTTCGGAACCGTTGAGGCTGTAAAAACCGTTTCGGATCTCTTTATGCCATTAAATGGTGAGGTGCTTGAATTTAACACGGCACTAGAAGATACACCAGAGGCGGTAAACGAAGATCCGTATGAATCAGGATGGATGATTAAAATTAAAATTCAAAACCCCGACCAGTTAAACGAATTATTAGACGCAGATCAATATAAATCATTAATTGAAGCTTAAGCTTAATTGAATTATCAAAAAAAATGAGTTCGAAACACAAAAAGAACTTGTTTATAATCGATTTTTTTTTAGCTTAGCATACTAAATTCACAATGACAATGCAACCCAAGAAAAACGAGAAGGCAGATTTGTCTAAAAATAGCAGTCTATACTTTGTTATAGGACTGGCCTCAGTCCTTTTTATATCATGGCAAGCCATCGAATGGAAAACCTATGATAAGAGTGGCTACGGTTATGAAGCATTAAATGTAGATGATGACGACGATGAGGAAGTGCCAATTACAGAGCAAATAAAAGTACCACCACCACCTCCTCCTCCACCACCAGCTCCTGAAGTTATTGAGGTTGTGGAAGATGAAGAAGAGGTTGAGGAAACGGTTATTGAATCTACCGAAACAGATCAAGAAGACATTGTTGAAGTAGAAGAAGTCGAAATCGAAGAAGAATTTGACGATGTAGATGTTCCTTTTGCGGTCATTGAAGATGTTCCCATTTTCCCAGGTTGTGAGAACGTGTCAAAATCTAAAAGACGTGATTGCTTCCAAGAAAAAATGAATAAACACATTGTAAAAAACTTTAGATACCCTGACATTGCCCAGGAAATGGGTATTCAAGGTCGGGTTTATGTAAACTTTATCATTTCTAAGGATGGATCAATTTCTAACATTAGAATGCGGGGTCCGGATAAAAATTTAGAAAAAGAAGCGCAGAGAATTATTTCAAAACTTCCTAAAATGACACCAGGAAAACAAAGAGGAAGACCAGTTCGAGTTCCCTTTAGTATCCCAATAACATTTAGATTACAGTAAAAAATTATTAAATAACTTTAAAAACCCATAACCAACGTTATGGGTTTTTTTTATGAGCGTAAGTGGTCTTGGTACGAAATTTGATTTAATTTAAATGCAATCCCTAAATACCATGAAGCTATGTTTACTAAAAAAAATCCTAAAGCAGATTTATCAAAAAATAGTACTCTTTATTTTTTAATAGGACTTGTTCTTGTTTTGTTTGTCACATGGAGACTTTTAGAGTTTAAAACCTATGAACGTTCTTATGATATCGATATCTTGAACGTCATGAGTGATGACGACGAAGAGGTTCCCATTACAGAACAAATAAAGACACCCCCACCCCCGCCACCGCCTGCAGTGGCTCCACAAGTCATCGAGGTGGCAGAAGATGAAGACGAGGTTGAGGAGACCGTAATTGAATCGACTGAATCAGATCAAGATGATATTGTAGAAGTTGAGAATGTTGAGGTTGAAGATGCATTTGAAGAGGTAGATGTTCCGTTTGCGATCATAGAAGACGTCCCGATTTTTCCTGGCTGTGAAGAAGTTGCAAAGTCAAAAAGAAGAGATTGTTTTCAGGAAAAGATGAATAAACACATTGTAAAAAACTTTAGGTATCCTGATATTGCGCAAGAGATGGGCATTCAAGGTCGGGTTTATGTAAACTTTGTAATAGCTACAGATGGCTCAATTCAGGAAATAAGAATGCGTGGACCGGACAAAAACTTAGAGAAAGAAGCCCAAAGAATTATATCCAAGCTGCCCAAAATGATACCCGGAAAACAAAGGGGAAGACCGGTTCGGGTTCCTTTTAGCATTCCAATAACTTTTCGCTTACAATGATTTGTTGAAAAGCGAAGTAAAATAACATTTAGTTCATTGCACATTGATGTTTTGTAGCCTATCTTTGCAATTCTATCAACGATGATGAAGACCCATTTGGACAGTTCGCCAGTTAAATCAATTAGTATTGCAACCTTTGTAAATGACTTTTTACAATTAACGAAATTTCGTTTGGCGCTCAGTGTTGTTTTTTCATCTGTTGCGGGCTATTTGCTTGCAGTTGATCAAGTAGAAACCAAAATTCTTATCGGACTTTTTATTGGAGGTTTTGCAATGGTTGGAGCTTCTAATGCAATCAATCAATTGATTGAAAAGGATCTTGACGCCCTGATGAGTCGCACAAAAAACAGACCCCTTCCAACGGGACGTATGTCTACTCTGGTTGCTGCCATCATCGCCACTTTTTTAACAGTTTTAGGAGTTATGGTGCTTTATGCAATTAATCTTAAAACAGCACTTTTTGGTCTCCTCTCGATATTTATTTACACGTGCATTTATACCCCTTTAAAAACAATATCACCACTCGCGGTTTTTGTAGGAGCATTTCCTGGGGCAATTCCCTTTATGCTTGGTTGGGTAGCTGCGACTGGCAAATTTGGCATAGAACCAGGGACATTGTTTATGGTTCAATTCTTTTGGCAATTTCCACACTTTTGGGCCATCGGCTGGATGTTGGATGATGACTACAAGAAAGCAGGATTCAAGATGTTACCCTCTGGAAACCCAGATCGACTTACAGCATTTCAGATTGTGTTTTACACGCTTTGGACCATCGTTATTTCTTTATTGCCCGCTACTTCTTATACTGGAAATCTCCACTTGTCTATTCCTGGGGCAATATTAATTTTAATCATTGGGCTTTACCTCCTCTATTATGCAATTAAGTTAATGCAACTCAAGACAAAAGACTCAGCCAAAAAACTAATGTTTGCAAGTATTGGTTATATCACGATCCTACAGTTAATCTATGTAATTGATAAATTTATTTAATATGAATGAATTAGAAATAAAAGAACAAAAAGCAAAAAAAATGATGCTTTGGGTCGGGATGATCAGCATGTCAATGACTTTTGCTGGACTGACAAGTGCCTACGTAGTCAGTAGTTCTAGGGTTGATTGGCTGACCCAGTTCGAAATGCCCTCAGCATTTGCAATCAGCACAGTTTTAATTTTCTTGAGCAGCCTTACCTTCTTTTTTGCCAAAAAATATTTGATGTCTCAAGACATAAAGCAAACCAAACTTTTTGTGATTATAACTTTCTTGCTTGCTTTATTATTTGTTTATTTTCAATTTAAAGGATTTGGAGACATCATCAGTCAAGGGTATTATTTTACAGGTGCCGAAAGTTCGATTACCACCTCTTTCTTGTATGTTTTAATCTTATTGCATTTGGCTCACCTTTTTGCGGGACTTATAGTCTTAATGTATGTGTATTTTCAACTTTCGCGCAACCAGTATCAAGGAACAAACACTTTAGGTTTTGAACTGGCATATTTATTTTGGCATTTTCTTGATATTTTATGGATTTATTTGTACCTATTTGTTCTTCTTTATAGGTAAAATATATAAATTTGCACCAAACTAACTTGACTTACAGTTTATGGATTTAACAGCAGCGGAAAATACAGAAGAAACAAACGTTTGGGGCGGAGGGGAAAGACCTCTCAAATCAAGCTATGGAAAACTCATGATGTGGTTTTTCATCGTCTCGGATGCGCTTACGTTTTCTGGTTTTTTGGTTTCCTATGGTTTTTCAAGATTTAAGAACATGGATTCTTGGCCCATTGCGGATGAGGTATTTACTCACTTCCCTTTTTTACACGGAGTAGACGCCCCGATGTATTATGTTGCCTTGATGACTTTTGTATTAATATTTTCATCTGTAACAATGGTATTGGCAGTTGACGCAGGTCACCACATGCAAAAAGCAAAAGTTACTTTTTATATGTTGCTTACCATTATTGGGGGTGCAATTTTTGTTGGTTCTCAAGCCTGGGAATGGAAAAACTTTATCAAAGGAGAATACGGAGCTCTGGAAACAAAAGGGGGGCAGATCCTTCAATTTGTTGACGCGAGTACCGGAAAAAGAATAGCAATTGCTGATTTTGCCCTTGAAGTACCTACCAAAAGAGATGTTCATCAAGCAAGCAATGGAATTTGGTATGATGCTGGTTCAAGTCTACCATCTTTTTCTGTCGAAGAAGTTGTAAAGGGATTTGAAGCCAATAATAATTTAGTAATTAAAAGTGAAAAAATTGATGCAACTGGTCATAAGGTGATTCTGTCTCGGGATGACTCTTTGGATCAAATCGACACTGCTGTTGCGGTGGTAGAGGGGGCAAACTTGGTGCATAACGAATATGGAAATCGATTGTTTGCAGACTTTTTCTTCTTTATTACAGGATTTCACGGATTTCACGTTTTATCTGGTGTAATCATCAATATCATCATTTTTTTCAATGTAATTATTGGTACTTACGAACGCCGAGGACATTATGAAATGGTTGAAAAAGTTGGTCTTTATTGGCACTTTGTTGACTTGGTATGGGTCTTCGTTTTTACATTTTTCTATCTCGTTTAAAAAATAAATAATCAATGGCTCACGACGCACACAACTTAGCGATTTTCAGAGGATTACTTAAATTTAAATCCAATCAACAAAAGATTTGGGGGGTACTTATTTTTCTTTCTATAGTGACAACAGTTGAGGTTGTTTTAGGAATAGTGAAACCTGCAGCCCTCATGAATTCTTTTTTAAACATGAAGATATTAAACTGGATATTCCTTATTTTGACCATCGTTAAAGCTTATTATATCGCTTGGGATTTTATGCACATTAGAGATGAAAAAGGGGGTTTAAAAGGATCGATTGTTCTTCCTTTGCTCATCTTGATTCCCTACCTGTCATTTATTCTTTTGGTTGAAGCAGACTATATTTTCGACGTAATGTTCAAAGGTTTTGTGAGCTGGAACTTTTAAAGTCAAAACCCATTTATGCCCTAAAAAACAAATAATTTTGTTATGAGCAATGCTTTTAAAAAATACTTTGTTTTAGTTATCCTTTTTGTTTTTCCTATTGTAATCTATTTGTTCTTTGCATCAGGGAAGAACAATTTTGCTTTACTTCCTGTTCTTACAGAGGAGGTAAATCAAATTGATGAATGGGAGTCACTTTCAGGTGAAGCAGTTAATTTTAAAAACAAAATTTCTGTACTGGGTTTTTGGGGCAGTGAAATTTCCGTAAAACGAGGAGACGCGCTCAATCTTAACCAGAAAATATACAAAAGATTTTATCAGTTTGAAGACTTTCAGTTTGTAATGATTCTCCAAAAAGGACAACAAGACAGGGTTATTGAATTAAAAAAAGAACTTAGCGAAGGCGCTGGAACCGATCTTGTTAAGTGGAAATTTGTTTTTGGCACTTCCGAACAAATTGAATCGTTGTTTAGCAGCTTAAAAGCCCCACTTGAATTATCAACTGGTCTTAGTTCACCTTATGTTTTCATAATCGACAAGAACAGCAGTTTGAGAGGTCGAGACGATGATGAAGATCAAGGCACGTTATATGGTTTTAATTCACAATCTGTCGCTGAGATTAACAATAAGATGATTGATGATGTTAAGGTTATATTAGCCGAGTACAGGAGGGCATGGAAAAAATACAATAAACCACAAACGCCAGAATAATATGAATAAATATTCCTCTTTTGGTTTAATCATGGTAATTGTAGTTTTTGGAGTTCTATTTATTCCAAAAATCATTAACCGTATTGCCAATCGAACCCAAGTAGAAGACAATCGTTCAGCGCCGGCCAAACCTTTGGCTTACATTAAGCTTAACGGTGAAGCAAAAAAAGTTCCCGAATTCTTCATGCTTAATCAGGACAGTCTTTTTATAGGGAATGAAGATTTTAAGGGAAAAGTTCATTTGGCAGAATTTTTCTTCACAAAATGCCCATCCATTTGTCCGATTATGAACAAGAATATGAAAATTATAGACGATCGTTTCGGAGACCGACAAGATTTTGGAATCGCCTCATTCACCATTGATCCGGCAAACGATACTCCGTATGTATTAAAAAAATATGCAGAATCTTACAATGTAAAGTCACAAAATTGGCATTTTCTTACAAGCGATGTCAAAACAGTATATGAACTTGCGAACAAAGGATTTAGTATTTTTGCAGGTATAAATCCTGCCGTTGCTGGTGGTTTTGAACACCAAGGATATTTTGCGTTAATTGACAAAAACGGCTATATT
>Ga0307998_1000027_pt1 | contig 81900 bp, 65 predicted proteins | sample Davwhametageno37_FD_203147 | JGI IMG/M metagenome (GOLD analysis project Ga0307998, IMG submission 203147) | Marine microbial communities from Davis Island wharf, Antarctic Ocean - #37 | ecosystem: Environmental > Aquatic > Marine > Unclassified | place: Antarctic Ocean: Davis Island wharf... | reverse complement strand
CCCCGCGAACCAAACTCCGCACCGGCAAAACCGGTAATCACCATGCCGTCGTAATATAAAGGCGCGCTGGTAATGGTATAGCCTTCCTGCCAATTCTCTGCCTGCACCGACCACAGCTCTTTGCCTGTTTTTTGCTCGAGGGCCATTAACTTGCCATCGAGTCGACCTAGGAACACCTTGCCGTCACCCAGGCCAACACCACGGCTCGTCCAACCACAGCAGACCGTATCGATTGTGCGATCAAGGTTGGCTTCATACACCCAAAGGTGCTCGCCGGTCTCGACATCTAAGGCGAATACATCATCGGCCCCAGTGATAATAAAAATAACACCCTCATAGACAATGGGCTGTGCCTCGCCAGAAAAGGGAGGCCCCACGCCAGAACCATTTAAATGCGTACGCCACTCTGCCTTTAGATCTTTTACATTGCTGCGGTTAATCTCTGTTAACTGTGAATAACGCTGGTTATAGAGATTACCGCCATTGGTTGTCCAATTTTCCTTGGGCAACTCTGTCAATTGCTTGGCGGAAAATGCCGGAGCGTCTTCTGCACTATGCGCATGACTCAGCATCAATAAAGATAACAATAAGAAAGAAGATAGTTGCCAGAATGGTTTCATTGGATGACTCAGGTTTGTTATCAAAAAATTTTCCCGCATGACAGTGGCTTAGACACAAACAAGAGACCAAAGCTGGGGGGTATCGCTGTCCGTTACCAGCTGACCCAGGCGACGTGACCAGACCATTTCGTTGCCAAACTCTTCACGCCAAGACCAGATTCTTCGGGTAAATCGGTGAAGCTCGTATTCTTCAGTGAACCCGATCGCACCATGTACCTGGTGAGCAATTCGAATTACCTTTGCTCCCGAGATACCGGCTCTCACCTTTGCCGATGCAATAGCGATATTGGTGCCGCTCGAGTCAAAGTTGTTTTTGACCAAGCTGAGACTGGCCACATCTGCAGTGCAGGCTATGCTCGCCACCTCACCAGCCAAAGCTGCAAGGTGATGCTGGATGGCCTGAAACTTGGCTATTGGACGGCCAAACTGTTCACGGATATTGACGTAGTTAACACAGATTGCCAGGATCGCTTCAGAGGCTCCGGCGATTTGCTGACTGCGCACCACAGCACCAATATCGTCTATCGTTTTCTGCACATCAGAAAATTCTTCATCCGATAGGGCCAGAACTTTGGCCTTTCCGAAAACGCATTCACAACGGGGCTCGCCCGCCATACTATTTTCCACCGCCGACTGATTACCCGAATTTTTAATCAATGCAATTCGCGAGCCGTTCGAGGTTTGTACCGGCAGCAGCAGGTATTCAGCATGGTTTACAAAAGTGGTGACACTGCATCTTCCACTAACAGTCTCGTCACTATCTATAACCAGAGGTTCCCGCGCTGGCGTATTGGCAAAGATCACCAAAGCATCCGGCAGTTTCATCTTAGCTCGCATGGCAATAGCCGATGCAATTAGTGCCTCAGCTATGGGCAGGGGCGTGGCGTTACGCCCAGCCAGTCTGGCGATCGTAAAGCCCTCCTCCGGCGGCAATTCCACTCCCCCCAGACTCTCGGATAACCATGCCATCGGCAGCCCCATTTCTGCTACCTGAGCCCACTCAGACGCGGGCCAGTGACCTTTTTCTACGGCCAAACATAATTCGTTACTGGAGATATTTCCCAATAATTTTGATACCGCATCTGCAAGCAAGGCATCTGTATTTGCAAGTCCCATCTTTAACTCCTAAACCAATCATCTCAAACGTAGTTGAGGTGCAGCATCTGTTTATTACAGAATAAAACTTCACTCAACCGTATTGTGCAGCTGCTAACGCAAGCCCAATCCTCTAGCGATAATTCCGCGCAAGACTTCTGTAGTGCCGCCCTGAATAGTGAGCTTTGGAGCAATCTTCAGCATCCTATCTATAACGCTGCGAAGCTCGGTTTGGTCGCCGAAATCACCCTCGCCCCCGACAATGCTTCTCACTCGCTCTGGCAGGGCCTGCTGCCAGAAAGTGCCCAGATCTTTTACCAGCGCAGACTCCACCATGGGCGCTTTACCCTGCTCAAGCATCATCGCTACTGATAGGGACATTTGACGGAAGCTATACAGGTCAGCGACCAAGGTTCCCAACGCTTCCTGCAAATGAACCTTGGGATTTTGATGCACATAATCAGCCAGTGCTTGAAGCACACCAAATGTCTCCAGAAATCGTTCAGAGCCACTGCGCTCATAGGCTAGCTCTTTACTCGCCTGCTTCCAGGCACCATTGATTTCACCCAAGGCATTGTCCGAGGGAATAATTACATTATCGAAATGCACCTCATTAAATTCGGAGTCTCCGGCCATGCTTTTCACTGGTCGAACAGAAATCCCCGGCGTGTTCATGGGCACTAGAAACTGGGTTAGGCCATGTCGACGGTTATCTTCGGTGGGTTTCTCGGTGCGCATCAGAGCGATCATGTAATGGGCCTGACGGGCTCCGCTGGTCCACAATTTAGTCCCATTTAACGCCCAACCCTCACTGGTTTTTTGCGCGGCAGCTTTTGCCGCGAACAGATCTGAGCCCGAATCCGGTTCACTCAATCCAATGCAGAAGATCAATTCTCCGGCGACAATTTTTGGAATAAGATCATTTTTAATCTCTTCTGACGCATAACCCAGCAACATAGATCCGGACTGCCTATCGGCCACCCAGTGTCCCCAGACCGGCGCGCCGGCGGCCAGCATTTCCTCACAAACTATATAGCGCTCGAGAAAGCTTTTCTCCCCACCGCCGTACTGCTTGGGCCAGGTCATACCAATATAACCAGCCTCACCACAGAGTTTGCTGAACTCAGGACTAAAGGCGCTCCCGAGCCGAGATTTGTTAGGGAGGTACTCTCTCTGCAGAAACTCTCGCACGCGCTCGCGCGTAGCTCGCAGATGGTCCGGTAACTCCACCGCATCAAAATCTATGAATGTCTTCATTTTGCTCTCCGTTTTGCTCTATGTCTTGCTCTATGTCTTGCAACCTATTGGATACCGGCGCCGCAGCACCCTTTCTTGTTACATATTCGGTTGGCACGTATTTGGGTGCCATATATTTGGGTGTCACATATTTGGGTGTCACATGTTTTTTGTCATGGTTGGTAGCTGGTTATCTTTAACGCCAGTCCTCAGATTTTTTAACGGCGGCCGAAAAGGCGTTTAATCCCCGCCAAAACATCCATGCGGCCATTGGCAGCAGAACAGCTGAAATGACCGACAGGGAATGCATCAGCGCACCTTCATCCACAAATACGAAATCGGTGAGCACAGCCACAAGCGTTGAGCCCAATGCCAGCCCCAGCATATTGGTGGCAAACATATAGACGGCCGTCGCTTGGCCTCGCATCTGGTTAGGCGTCACCATTTGAACCGCCGCGGCGGCTACACCCATATAGGAGGCCTGGAAAAATACAGTGACGCTCAGCAGAGCTAAGGCCATAACGTGGCTCGACATCTGTGGTGCGGCAATTGACGTTGGAATAAGCGCAATGGATAAAAACATAAGGACGCGCATATTAGAGTCGGCAAAATTTCGTCTTTGAAAATATCCAACAAAGACTGGCCCGGAAAAAACTCCCAGCAGTCCTGATAAAATAATCACCGACCCCACTAACGAACCCGCATGGCTACGCTGCAAAGAAAAATTTCTAATCAGCATTTCTGTAAACCAAGACGAATAGCCAGCGCCCACAATAGCCAGTATCGAACAGCCCACAAATAGACTGATATACAGCTGGCGGTGTTCAACAAACATGAAGGCAAACACTTCTCGGATTTTCAGTGACGCTGGCTGACTGCCATCATCGGCTCGGATCATGCCTTTACGGGTGGGCTCTTTAATAAAGAGAATCATAAAGGAGAGCAAGAATCCTGGTAGCCCCACGGAAACGAAGGTTGCCTGCCAAGCATTTACCGAGCCCAATAGGGGGAATGACAAATCAGGTATCGCATCATAGTAGTCGTATATGTAGCCACCCAGAACCAATGCCAGGCCGCCTCCGACATACAAACCGGCCTTATAAATAGCCATGGCTCGCGTCAGTTTTTCTCGGGTAAAGCTATCGGCAATCATCGAATAAGCTGCTGGAGATAACGCGGCCTCGCCTACACCAACACCCATTCTCATCACAAACAGCTGGCCAAAATTCTTCGCCATGCCACAACCGATGGTCATCAAGCTCCAGCCAAACACCCCTATAGCGACAATGAGTTTTCGGTTCTTGGTATCTGTCAATCGTCCCAGAGGAATCGCCATCACACTGTAGAGGATTGCGAAGGCAGCGCCTTGCAGAAGACTGAATTGAAAATCACTGAGTTGAAGATCTGCCTTAATTGGACCTACCAGCACACCAAGAACTTGCCTATCAATAAATGAAACGACGTAGGCTAAAAACATTAAACCCAGAAGATAGTTTGCCTGGCCGGTGCTCGGATATTCTGCGGCTCGGGGTATGCTTTTATCATCAGTTACTGATTTAGATTCCGACATGTTATTTTTATTATCCTCGGTCGATAGCCTACTCTGCTTATTGTCTTCTATTAGCGTCCTGTAAACTCAGGCTCTCGCCTTTCGTGCATAGCCTTTATAGCTTCACGAAAATCTTTGGTTTTCATCTGTACCATCTGTAGCGCCTGCTCACGCTTATTGGCTTCGCAAACCTGCTCTGCCAAATCCATTCTCATCGTGGCTTTGGTATTCTGCACTGCCAGTGGTGCGCAGCTCGCAATCTCATTGGCCAGTTTGATTGCTGAGGTCAGTACGTCCTCGCGCTCGACTAATTCGCTTAGCAGTCCCATATTCATTGCCTCGCTGCCATTGACTCGACGACCTGTGTAAAACAGCAATTCAGCGTGGCTGACTCCGACTATTCGAGGCAGTGTTATCGACATTCCAAATCCGGGATGAATTCCGAGACGGGTAAAGTTTGCGCTGAAAATCGTCTCAGGGCAGGCGATGCGAAAATCTGCCAGCAGACTCAAGCCAAAACCGGCACCGATAGCCGCGCCTTGAACTGCGGCTACCATAGGTTTTTTGGTTTCAAATAATGTCATCGCAACGCTGTAGAAATTTGACAGAACATCATTGGGATCAATTCCTTCAGCCTGACCTGCCGAAAAGTCTGCACCCGCACAGAACACCTTTCCTTCCGCGGCCAAGACAATGGCACGGCACTGGTCATCGGCATCCAACTTTCTGAATGCCCACTGGAATTCCTCTAGGGCCTGCAAGCTAATGAAATTATTAGGCGGACTATTAAAAGTCACCACGCCAACATATCCGGACATTTCTAAGCTGACATATTTTTGATCTGACATGGTATTTCTCACAGATTAACAATCAAGAATTTGTAGTGAATAATTTACGACGAATGATTTATAGTAAAAAAAGGCAGATATCATTTTTTAGCGCCCTGCCCAGTCTTTTTATAGATACTCACGACTCCAGATGCCTGAAGACCCGAAATCTGCTCATCAGACAATCCCGCTTCTTTAAGAACCTCAACGGTATGCTCTCCCAAAACCGGCGGCGGAGACTCAACATAACCATTCTTGCCCCCCGCGAGAAAACCTACGCCGGGAACTGAGTATTCTCGACCTAGCTCTGGAATGTTCACCTTGTGAACAAACCCTCTTTCCGAGGAATAAGGCAGCTTGAGCATCTCTGACATGCCCCGAAGTTTGCCAGCCGGTACATCTGCCTGGTTTAGTTGAACTTCCCATTGGTCAGCTGACTTCGCTGCAAATGCAGCTGTCAGGCTCCCGTAAATTAAATCCAGGACCTCAGTATTCTCTCGCCAATTGCGCACTTTAGGGTTCTCCCAAAGACCGTCCAACTTGAGAACCTTCAATAGATTTTTTGCTTGAATTGGCGTATTGGCGGCGACCACAACAATCCCTTCTGCCGCTTTGTAGGTCCCGGAAAATGGACTTCCCGAGAAGGAGCGGTTGCCGCGCAGCGCGACTGGTTGATCAGCAATGTGTTGCATGGCAAACACCGGTCCCATAACAGACATGGCCGAATCTAACATGGCAACATCCAGCACTTCGCCTTCGCCGGTACGCGTCTGTTTGACAACCGCGGCTGAGATAGCAAAGGCCGCCATCAATCCGGTCAAATAGTCGATGGCAGGGAAGCCGGCCATTACAGGTCCACTTTCCTCAGTGCCTGTGATCGCCATTAAACCGGACATCGCCTGAATAATATCGTCATAGGCAGGTCGATCCTTCCAGCTACTGTCCTGTCCGAAGCCACTGATCGAACAATAAATAAGGCGAGGATTTCCCTCAGTTAAGGTCTTCGCATCCAGGCCATACTTTTTTAGGACCCCGGGGCGGAAGTTCTCGATCACCACATCTGCATTGGCGATGAGTTGACGGGCAAGGTCCTGACCTTCTTTAATGCTCAGATCTATTGCAACAGAGCGCTTATTGGCATTCGCGGCTATAAAACCCGCTCCCAACCCTTTGGCCAGACGATCGGGATCTGAGTCAATCACTCGTGGTAAGTCAGCTGCAGCCGGATTTTCGATGCGAGTAATGTCTGCACCGAGTAAACCCAGCTGATAGGCACAATAGGGCCCGGCCAACACATGGGTCAGGTCGACTATTTTTACACCGTCTAGCAATTTGGACATTCGTAGTGTCTCTTATTACAGAATTGATCTGATGGACCGCAGTACGCGCATATGGCGCTCGGAATGTGACATTCCCTAATTGCATTTAGAGTAGCTTGAAAGGCTAGGCGCTATTTGGCATTATGCGTCAAGAATTAGTCCAATTACGTCAATTAAAGATACAGAATAGACGGCGTCGAGTCTAAATTAGGAGGCCTTTTTGAGTGCTAGCGTGCTGGGAACATATTTGGCGGGTACAGCCGAACTTTATGAGGAGCTAGGCGGCAATGCCAGTCAGCTACTCGCAGAAACTGGGTGCCCAGGCAATATACTCTATGGTACGACAGAGCTTGTACCCTACAGTTATTGTGCCTACCTTTTAGAGGTCGCTGCCCGACAGCTGGACCGCCCTGATTTTGCTCTACTGCTTACCCAGAAGCGCAAGGAAATCGGTTACAACCGCGAAACCGTTCTCTATGGCCGTGCGGCGAAAACCTTTAAGCAGACGATTGAGGGTGTGAGGAACCATGTGCGAGCGCGCGCTATTGGGATGCAGTATTCCCTAGAAACTTGGGCCAATGTGACAAGCTTTTCGCGCTCTCTGGATACACAGGAAAGCACTCGCTACCCTCAGGGAAGCATTCTGTTTTTTGCGTCACTTCACGGAATGCTAAAAGACGTGACCGACAACAAATGGCAGCCTTCAAGCGTCACATTTACATTTAAAGATAGCGACTATGAAGCGTCTCTGAAGAAGTACTTTGGATGCCCGATTCAATTTGACGGCGAGCAGGATGCTATATTCTTCCCCAGCCAATTTCTGGCCCACGAGCTGCCTGCTCGAGACGATAGTGCCCATGAGCTGCTGTCGGAATACCTCACAAGTTTGCACCTAGATGATAAACCTGACTTTCAGGTAACGGTTAAATTGATCATTCAAAAAAACCTCGCACTGGGACGGTCTGACATCGAAGCATTAGCCCTACGTCTGCCCTATAAAACACGCACCATTCAACGCAAGCTTAAGGAAATGGGAACCAGCTACAGTGAAGTACTCAACGAGATTCGCTTTGAAATAGCGGAAAACCTAATGACGAATAGTGATAACCCTTTGACATATATCGCCCAGAGGCTATGTTTTCACGATTTGAGTGCGTTTTCAAAAGCCTTTAAAAAGAAATATGGAGTCTCAGCCCGGGAGTGGAAGATCGCACATAAGCAAGGCAGATAGGGAGTGGTTATTATTAAATATTGAGAAACGTTCTTGGCCTCAAGGAGCGCCTGAGGTATTGCGAGCCTAGGGGAATCTTTTGATCTTGTTGCTCTTATAACTATTACAACTCATTCAACTCTTATTACTCTTATTACTCTTATTACTTAGACATTCTAGAAATTCTAGAAATTCAAATAGCACTTAATTAACAACGTTTAACTAAACATACTGCCCCGCAGCATAGCCTGAAGCCCAGGCCCACTGAAAGTTATAGCCCCCTAGGTGGCCGGTCACATCCATCACCTCACCCACAAAATACAGTCCCGGCTGGGTTTTGCATTCCATAGTCTTTGAAGAAAGATGATCTGTATCTACACCGCAAAGAGTTACCTCGGCAGTACGGTAACCCTCGGTGCCTGAGGGTTTAAGCTGCCAGTTGCCAAGTTTGTGCGCCACTTCTTTTAGCACGGCATCGGGAATCTCGGCCATAGGTTTGTCGGTATGGTCTGGCCAATACAATGTTTGTAGCTCTAATACTAAGCCCTTGGAAAGCTGCTGGGATAGCAGATTGCGCAACAGTGATTTGGAACTGGAGCTTTTATACTCAAGCAATAGATCAGTAGCGTTTAGGTCTGGGAGCAAATCAATACTAATACTCTCGCCAGGTTTCCAGTAACTCGATAGCTGCAGCGCTGCGGGGCCACTAATACCCCTATGGGTAAACAGTAAGTTCTCGCGAAAGGTTATATCGTTCAACGACATGTTCACATCAACTGCTAGGCCAGACAGTTTTTCACTGATATCTTTTACCCAGTCAGTAAACGTAAAAGGCACCAGCCCAGCAGCACGGGGTAGCAAGTTAAGGCCAAACTGTTCTGCCATTTCATAGCCAAAGCCAGTGGCACCCATGGTGGGAATAGATAAACCGCCGGTTGCTATTACTAGGGATTTGGAATGGTAGTCACTAAGGGAGGTTTGTACTGTATAGCTAGAGTCTTTAGCAACGACAGATTTAATCTCGCATTTTGTTTTGATTATTACTTTGGCCTGCTCACATTCGTCCAGCAGCATTTTAAGAATATCTTTGGCTGAGTCATCGCAGAACAGCTCACCATGTTTGCGCTCGTGGTAGGCAATCTGGTGGCGCTCAACCATATCGATAAACTGCCACTGGTTGTAGCCATTGAGTGCCGACTTACAAAAGTGCGAGTTGGCGCTTAAATAATTATTAGGCTGTATATCTAGATTGGTAAAGTTGCAGCGACCGCCACCAGACATAAGAATTTTTTTGCCCACTTTATTACTGCTGTCTAACACTAATACAGAAAGGCCACGCTGACCGGCGGTAAAGGCACAGAACAATCCAGCGGCTCCACCCCCTAAAATAATCACATCGTAGCTGTTGATATTTGTTTTAGTTGTTTTCATTTGAGGCTATTCCAGCGCTTCTGTATTTCTGCGCGACCAATGCCCTCTAGGGTTTTGATATTGCGCTGGGGAATCTGTTCCGGGTTGGGAAAGTCTTCAAGCACCCGCTCCATCATCTCTTCCCGCAAAAAATGAATCATTGGGTAGGGGGAGCGATTGGTAAAGTGACTGGCTGCGTCTGCGGGTTCGCCGTCAAATAGATAGTCGGGATGAAAGCTGGCTAGCTGAATAATGCCGTCAAAGCCCATATCTTCAACCAAGTTCTCGGCGTTATCCAAAAAGCTCAGATATTCCTCAAAGTCATTAAGAGCACTTGGCATGACTAATAGGGTAGTGGCGATCTCAGACTCCGGTGCCTTGCGAATCAAATCTAGCTCATCCATAAATAGCTGGGCCACCTGAGTTAGCTCATCGGACTCGCACACCGAGATTCGCAAGCTGTCTGAGGCTAATACTGGTTTCGCGAAGGGACACAAATTTAACCCTACAACGAATTCCTTTAGCCATGTGCGAACATGTTGCTCAACCATACTGTGCTGTCTCTGGATCTAATTAGGCGAGCAGGATAACCCTGTTATTGGACAAAAGAAATTAATAATACAACCACAAGATATTCGGCATAGCGGCTGGATTCTCGAGGCCTTGATTTAAAACATGCATAGACCCCGAGCTGCTCCTATGCCTATAATCATGTCACGCAAGCAAGCTAACAATTATAAATATAACTGCTCGCAAGGGTTCGTCCCTCATCATCTAAATACCTAATCCCTATATCTCGAGATCTATCCATGAGTAAGCTCTTTCAGCCCATCAATTTTAAGTCCGGCCTGTCCATGAAGAACCGCTTTATGCTGGCACCACTCACCAACACTCAGAGCCATGTCGATGGCGTTTTGTCTGACGATGAGTACCGCTGGTTAACCATGCGCGCCGAAGGTGGGTTTGGCCTAACAATGACATGTGCTGCTCATGTGCAAGCCGTGGGCCAAGGGTTTCCTGGGCAGTTAGGGGTTTTTGGCGATGAGCATTTGGAAGGGCTAACCAAGCTGGCAGATGGTATCAAGAGCGCAGATAGCTTGGCCGTAGTGCAGTTGCACCATGCCGGCATGCGCTCTCCAGCAGATCTTATTGGGCAAGCGCCCGTATGTCCTTCAGACCACGCCGACACTGGTGCAGTGGCCCTGAGTGCAGAAGCCGTAGAACAACTTATCGAAGATTTTATCTGCGCGGCAGAACGAGCAGAAAAGGCCGGCTTCGACGGCGTCGAAATTCATGGTGCCCATGGCTACATTCTCGCCCAGTTCCTGAGTGGAACAGTTAACCAGCGCCAGGATCAGTTTGGCGGCAGCATCGAGAACCGCATGCGCCCTATCACAGAGATTATCGATGGCATTCGCGCCCGCTGCCGCAAAGACTTCTTACTCGGTCTGCGCCTGTCCCCGGAGCGCTTTGATGTGCATCTACCGGATATTATCGAAGTGGCACAGGCAGTTTTATCGGCCGGTAAAATCGACTTCTTAGACATGTCATTGTGGGATTCCTTTAAAGAGCCCGAAGACGAAGCCTTTAAGGGCCGCACTTTACTATCTTACTTCACCGAACTTGAGCGCGGTGATGTCGCCCTGGGCATTGCGGGTAAACTGCGTAACCCAGACGAAGTACGCCAAGCCATGGAAGCCGATATTGATTTCATAATGCTGGGTCGCGCAGCTATTTTGCATCATGACTTCCCGTTACAGATGGAAGCCAACAGCGACTTCACCCCAGTGAGAAACCCTGTGTCCGCAGATCATTTGCGCGCCGAGGGCCTAGGTGAAGCCTTTATTACCTATATGTCTGGCTGGAAAGGTTTTGTAGGCTAACGCTTAAAGTCATTATTGTCGTCCAGCTCATCATCACAATTGGGCTGGCCGACGTATTAATAGCATGCAGTTAAATTGGCTCGATGAAGCAACACCAACCCCCTCTACTCTCTCTTCAGGCTTTCCTGAAAAGATGGTTCTGCTGGACTGTGAGACCACAGGCGGCAAGGCGATATATCATCGGATTATTGAAATTGGACTGCTGGTTATAGAGCAGGGGGAAGTCATCGAGCGATGGCAGACCTTTGTCGACCCCCGCACACCCTTACCACCTTTTATCCAGCGCCTCACGGGAATCACCCCCGGCATGGTGCAGGGTGCCCCGGAATTTTCCGATATAGCCCAAGAGCTACTCAGTAAGTTAGAGGGCCGTACCTTAGTCGCCCACAATGCCCGCTTTGACTATAGCTTTCTCAAAAATGAATTTGAGCGTACTGGCATCAGCTACAACGCCAAACCTCTATGCTCGGTGAAGTTTAGTCGCAACCTTTACCCGCAATTTAAACGCCATGGCCTGTCACAGATTATTGAGCGCTTTGGTTTAGCCATCGAAAACCGTCATCGAGCCCTTGATGACGCTGAGATGATATTTCAGTTTTTCCGTAAGTCATCGGCACTATTTTCTCAAGACGAAATTGCCGCCACCTGTAAAACCCTGCTTAAACGCCCAGCACTGCCAACATTGCTGGATGCAAAAGAAGTGGACAAATTACCCCCATCAGCTGGTGTTTATTATTTTTATAATGAAAAGTCTGTGCTGCTCTATGTGGGCAAGAGTGTCCATATACGCAATCGGGTGATGAGCCACTTTAGTGGCGACCATAAGAACCCCAAAGATCTGCAAATGAGCACCAAAATTGCCCATGTAGATTTTGACCTAACACCCAGTGATTTTGGCGCACAGATTCGTGAGAGCAATCAAATAAAGGCTCTAAGCCCCCTCTTTAATCGACGCCTGCGCAAAGTGAAGAAACTGTTTCAATATCGTAGTAGCCAAGACAATCGCGGTTACCTGCGCTTAAACATAGAAGCCATAGAAACCGACGATACAACGGTAGAGCAGCAATTTGGTCTGTTCCGCTCGCCCCGCCAGGCATCACAGCAGATTCAAAAATTGGCTGACCAATACTTTTTATGTCACCAACTTTTGGGGCTTGAGGGCAATAGTCAAAAACCCTGTTTTCGCACCCAGCTTAAAAAGTGTTTTGGTGCCTGCCATGGTGCGGAGACTGCCGAGGCATACAACGAGCGCATGACCGCAGCTCTCAAACATTACCAGATCAAGCAATGGCCTTACCCAGGCCCCATTGTGCTCGAAGAACGCAATCCACAGCAGCCCGACATGGTGGCCTGGCATCTTATCGACCGTTGGCGCTATGTCTCTAAACTAGCCAGCTTTGATGATATTTATGACTTGGGCTATGGCCTAGCCAAAGGCACCTATGATGTGGCGATAGATAGGCAGCCCCCATCTACTGCAGCTACACCAGCTCTGGTTCCGGATGATGCAGACGATCGTTTTGATTTAGATATCTACTTTATACTGGTGCGGTTTATGGCTGACAGCGAAAAAATGGCCCTGAATAATTTAAGAATATGGCCTTTAAATTCCCCGTCCTAGGCTCTGCTTCTTGATTCTTGATTCTCATGCTTTAACTCCCCATATTTTATTTTAGCCTGCGCCTCCTTTTAAGTTGTTGAAATAGGCTCTTTTATATTAGATTATTCTAATGTAGACTTGTCTAATATTGAGAATAATGAATACAGAGAGCACCAATGCAACAGTACCGAGCCAGACCAATATGACCAATATCATCCAGGCTGCTGATTTAAGCGAGCTGCAAAAACATGCCGGAGAAGCCGCGAACCTGCTTAAACAGCTCGGCAACCAAAATCGGCTAATGATTATGTGCGCGCTAATCGGTCACGAGTTGTCTGTAGGTGAGCTTAATGAAATGACAGATCTTAGCCAGTCTGCACTATCCCAGCATCTGGCCTCATTGCGCAAAGCCAATCTCGTGAACACCAGAAGAGAAGCTCAAACCATTTTTTACTCCCTGCGCGGCGACGAAGCCATTCAGGTCATTGGTGTTTTGAAATCCATTTACTGCCCAGAGCTTTAAATTAAAGAGCCCAGAGCTAAGAACTAAAAAGCCCTGAGCTTTAGACTGAACAGCCCTGAGCTTTGAATTAAAAAGCCCTGAGCTATGGATTAAACAGCCCTGAGCTTTGAATTAAAAAGCCCTGAGCTAAGAACTAAAAATCCCAGAGCCATAAATTAAAGAGACCCAGATTTTATATGCAAACTATTACAGCAAGCCAATTTCATCAGCACCACCAAACCGGTGAAAAACTTACCGTTATAGATGTGCGCACCCATGCGGAAGTCGCCACCGAGTGCCTTAAAGGCAGCGCACATTTTCCCGTGCAAACCATCGATGCCGCAGCTGTGCAGGCTCATCTGCAACAGCAGCGCCACCGCCCCGAAAAACCCATCTATTTGCTCTGTGCCAATGGCCCCAGAGCCACCATGGCAGCAGAAAAACTGGCCGCGCACTTAGATTCAGATTTGACTGTGATAGAAGGTGGCCTAAACGCCCTCAAGCAGCTAAATATTGAGACCCAGCAAGGGGCTCGCAATGTAATATCCCTTGAACGGCAGGTCCGTATTGCTGCAGGCAGCCTTGTGGTCGTTGGTGTACTGCTTGGCCTACTAGTTAGCCCTTGGTTTTTCGGGCTATCGGGTTTTGTGGGAGCGGGACTAGCCTTTGCGGGTATTACAGATACCTGCGCCATGGCTATGATGCTTGCAGGTATGCCATGGAACAACAGAGCAGCACAGCAATAGCATGTCAGTCCTTATTGGCGTAGTTATTGGTTTAGTACTTGGGCTTACCGGCGCCGGCGGCTCTATCTTTGCCGTGCCACTACTTATGTTATTACTCGACCTGCCCATTAATGACGCCATAGGTATCGCCCTAGGTGCCGTTGCCGTCAGCGCCCTAATAGGAACACTCAGTAACTGGCGAGCCAACTATATTTTATGGGTACCGGCCATAGCTCTGGGTTTAGGCGGGGCGTTAGTGGCTCCCATAGGTAAGTATATTGGATCACAGCTACCGCCCAGCTCGTTGCTCATCGGCTTCTGTGTACTAGCGTTTATTATCGCGGGCCTTATGTGGCGCCAAACTGTTACGGCACCTGAGCGAGCCAATGTTGTGCGCTCTGGCCATGGTGAAGAAAACGACCTAATACAACCCATCTGCCGTTTTAGCCCAGACGACCAATTTGATACCAGCCCAAAATGTATTGCTGCATTGACCGGCTGCGGTTTATTGGTAGGCTTATTGAGCGGATTGTTTGGTGTTGGCGGCGGTTTTTTGATTGTACCGGCGCTATTGTTTATAACTCAGGTGTCCATGCGCCAAGCGGTAGCAACTTCACTGCTGATTATTTGCGTAATCGGCGGCACTGGATTTGCTAGTTTTGTGGTTGGTAATAGCACTGTAGACTGGCTGCTGCTGGCGAAGGTTTGTGTCGGCGGTTTACTGGGTATGTTAGTCGGGCGTTTAATTGCCGACAGAATTGCCGGCCCCCAATTACAGAAAGTCTTTGCCCTGGCCCTAATAACAATTGCGGCATTAACCCTGACTAACAAACTAATCAATGGAGTGATTTAATCATGATTTTTAGACAGCTATTTGACCCTAAGTCATCGACTTATAGTTACCTGCTTGGGGACGAAAAAACTCAGCGCGCCATCCTAATTGATTCCGTTTTGGACGATAGCCACCAGACGGTGCAAACACTCAAGCAGCTGGAGCTAAGCCTAGAGATAGCCATAGATACTCATACCCACGCCGATCATATTACTGGCATGGGCGCCCTTCGCGATATAACAGGTTGCACCACTATGATGGGTGAGCAAGCAGTGGCCCAATGTCTGAGCGCAACCTTCAAAGACGGCGGCGAGATTACGCTTGGAGATATTAAAATTGAGGTCATATACAGCCCAGGCCATACCGACGACTCTTACAGTTTTTATGTAGCCAGTGAAGCGATGCTGTTTACTGGGGATACTCTATTGATAGGCGGAACGGGACGCACAGATTTTCAAAATGGCGATGCTGGTGCTCAGTTCGACAGCCTCCATGAGCGCCTATTAACATTGCCAGACAATACTCTGGTATACCCAGGGCATGATTATAGAGGTAATTTAGTCAGTACCATCGGGGCCGAAAAACGCCATAACCCTCGGCTGCAAATCGCCAACAAAAAAACCTATACCGGCCTCATGAACAGCCTAAAACTTGCCAGCCCAGAACTTATGGATATTGCGGTTACCGCCAACCAAGCCTGCGGCAACCTCAGCCCGGAGCCCCGAGAGAACTGAGAGAACTGAGAGAACTGAGAAATAGCCTCGACGAACTCAGGATTAGCCACAGCGCTAAACTGACCAGAGCTACTTCGCCGTTAGCTTCTTTTGCAGCGCCATGGTTTCGCGGGTAGCGCCAAACACTGAAAGCTTTGGATTAGACTCACCTGTGCGACCGATCGCATCAATCTGCCCGTAGTACCAATACTGCACTGCAAAGCCTGCCATCGCGCGCAATGCTTTTACATTACTTAGGAACGACAGCCAGCTCGGAAATAGAGACAGGCTATCTTCATAGCGGGGCAGTTCATCCAAACCAGCCAACAACTGATTGGGGGCATCGGTCATCACGCACATAGGGCGACCAAGACCAATCAAATCTGCACTGCCTGTTTCCACAGCCATTTCCATGGTACTGCGCTGACGAAAGCCGCCGGTAACCATTAGAGGAACATTAACTTTGGCCTGCATGGCCTTGGCAAAGTCGACAAAGTAGGCCTCACGCTTTTGCGTAGACTCGGCGACATTTTGCTTCTCTTCCTCTTCCATACCCTGAAGCCCTAGAAGCTTGGGCTGCTCATAGGTACCACCAGAAATCTCTATCAAATCGACACCGGCCTGTTCCAGCCATTGCACTACCTGCAAGCTTTCTTCAAAGGCAAAACCACCCTTTTGAAAGTCTGCGCTATTTAATTTTACTGCCACCGGAAATTCTGGGCCTACCGCTGCACGCACACAAGCAACTGAATCTAACAGCGCCCGAGCACGGTTAGCCAAGCTGCCTCCGTAATCGTCGGTACGCAAATTACTGCGCGGGCTCAAAAACTGTGACAGCAAATAACCATGGGCACTGTGTATCTGCACCCCCGTAAATCCCGCCTCTTTAACCGCAGCTGCACAGACGCCAAAACGACGCACTATGGTTTTAATCTCCGCTTTAGTCAGTGCAACGGGTTCACCAAACTGGCCACCGGGCAAACCCACCTTAACCGCCGAGGGAGCCTTGGGATTAGGGTTGATAATTTTCTGGGTCTGACGGCCAGCATGGCTAATTTGCGCCCAAAAATGGTTGCCATTGCGAGTCGCCGCTTGGGCCCAGCTCGCCAGCGCAGTGCGCATGGCCTTGTTGGGTTTGCGATCAATCAATACGTTGCCGGGGCGCTCCAGATGGTCAGCGTCGATCTGAATATTTCCCGACAGCAACATTCCAGCACCGCCGTCGCTCCAAAGGCCGTAGAGTCGGTTCAACTCGGGGGTCGGCACTCCATCAGCTGTTGCCAGCCCTTCGGTCATGGCTGCTTTAGCCAGTCGATTTGGTAGCACTGCGCCGCAGGGTAATGTGAGAGGTTGAGCAATAAGTTGGTTCATAGGAGACTTTTTTTATTATTAATTTGGCTGCTATCCTAGAGGCAGAGGCTCACGATAGCTAGTGTTAGTGCTATAGTTTAGGTCAGTTTTTAGCCGTTTTTACTCTATTTTTTAGTCCCTCTTAATCGTAATTGGAGAATACTTTGTCCCAGGAAAACGCAACGCTTAAGGTCATTCTCGCCGCCTTGATTGGCAACTTCTTAGTCGCGGTCACCAAATTTATTGCCGCCACGCTCACCGGTAGCTCGGCTATGTTTTCCGAGGCTATTCACTCGGTGGTAGATACAAGCAATCAGGTACTGTTGCTCTGGGGTATTAAGGCCTCAAAAAAGCCCGCCGACAAAGACTTTCCGTTTGGCCATGGCAAAGAAGTCTACTTCTGGAATTTTATTGTCGCGATCATGATCTTTGCCGTGGGTGCGGTGATGTCGATATACGAGGGCGTGCACCATATTATGCACCCAGAGCCCATTGCCAATGCCTACATTAATTATATTGTGCTCTGCATCGCTCTGGTCTTTGAGGGCTGTGTATTTTTTTTCGCCCTGCGGGAGTTTAAAAAATCCAAAGGTGACCTGGGTTACTTTAATGCAGTGCAGCGGAGCAAAGACCCCAGTATGTTTGTGGTGTTGTTTGAAGACTCCGCCGCCATGCTGGGCCTGATGATCGCGCTAATCGGCGTCGCCCTTACCGAGTACACAGGCATGCTATGGATTGACGGCTTGGCCTCAGTACTGATTGGTCTAGTTCTGGCCTTTACGGCCCTATGGTTAGCAGTGGAAACTAAAGGCCTGTTAATCGGCGAAGCAGCAGAACCAGAGGTGGTGACAGACATTCACAGCCTGGTTGGCGACTATGCAGGCATAGAGAAAATCAATGAGGTGCTGACCATGCATATGGGCCCAGACTACATATTGGTTAATCTTAGTGTCGACGTCGTGAACAATCTGCGCGCCGGCGACTTAGAAACCGCCATCGCACAATTAGATCGTCAAATCAAAGAGCGCCACCCCCGGGTGAAACGCGTCTTTATAGAAGCCGAAGCGGCACCAGCTGTTAAGGCAGCTGGCGACACACCAAAGGCCAAACCAAGCTAATAAGGAATTCCATGGATTTTTTGCATTACCGAGACCTCGCTAAGATCGAGGGCGTATTTTCTATTAGTGAAGGATGGGGCCAGGGGCGGAGTATTTTTGGTGGTCTGACAGCAGCACTTATACTCACTCATATAGGATCGAAGGTCGATCTAAGCGGCCGCGACCTGCGCACCGCCAATATTCATTTCTGTGGTGCCACTATTGCCGGTGTAGAGTCAGAATTTCGCCACAGAGTGCTGTCCAACGGCAAATCTGTGCTTCAAGTTGAAGGGCAGCTGCTGCAAAACGGCGAGGTAAAAACTGAAATTATCGTCTGTTACGCAAAACCTCGAGTCTCTTCCATTAATATTGACCTGCCTGCCAAAGTATTTCCCGTGCCTCTCCAAGACACGAGCAAAATGCAGTTTTCAAAGGGCATGGGGCCAGAGTTTTTACAGTACTTTGATCTGCGCTACACCAATAAAAATATTCCCTTTAGCGGCTCTGACAACAGTTTAATTACTGGCTGGATGGGCTTTGCTGACCCCAGTGAAGTGCTTAATGACGCTACTATATTGGCGCTCATTGACGCCTGGCCACCCGCTATTTTGCCCATGCTAAGCAAACCTGCACCAGCTAGCACAATCACCTGGAATGTAGAGTTTATGTGGCCTAGGCCTGCACTAGACGTTGATGATTTACTCTATTACGAATGCAGTGCCATAGAAGCTGGCCAGGGCTATGCCCATACCGAGGGTAAGATTTATCATCCCAATGGCCAGCTGCTCGCTTTAAATCGCCAATTGGTGGGTGTTTACGATAAAGTAACTTAAGAACATCAAATAATAAGAATAAAAAAATAAAGAGCAGCTGAGGTACTAACCATGACCAAACTAACACCAACAGCTCGCCAGCCATTGGCGGGGCTCGAAGTCATAGAGCTTTCAAATATGATTACCTGCTCATTGGCCGCCATGACCATGGCCGCTCAGGGCGCTCATGTCATTAAAGTTGAGCCGCCGATTAAAGGGGATCAAATGCGCCCTTTAGGGACACAGAAAAGCGGCGTCTCCGGGTTCTTTCACAACTGTAATCGCGGCAAACGATCACTGGCCATCGACCTTAAATCTGAGGCTGGTGTTGAAGCGGTGAAAAAACTCGCTGCCCGCGCTGACGTGCTGCTGCACAACTACCGCCCAGGTGTTATGGACCGTATTGGTCTCAGCTCAGATGTACTGCGTGAGATAAACCCCAAACTCATCTATGTGGCCGTTAGTGGCTTTGGCATTGAAGGCCCCATGGCAGACCTGCCCGCCTTTGACCATGTTATTCAAGGCCTCTCCGGATTTACTGATCTGCAGGCGCCAGACGATAATCAGTTTGATTTTATTCGCACCTTTATCTGCGACAAAGTGACCGCCTATACCGTATGTCAGGCCGCAACAGCAGCACTGCTGGCCAGAGCCACCACCGCCGAAGGCCAGCATATAGATATCTCCATGCTTCATGCCTGCCTCGCCTTTATGTGGCCCGACGGCATGATGCACAGAACATTAAAAGACGATGACAGATTTAATATGTCGCCGGGTGCAGACTACTTTCAAACCATCAACTACAGCGATGGCGCCGTGGCAGTAGCCCCCCTTAAAGATAATCACTGGGAAGCACTGCTGCCTATGCTGGGCTACCCAGAGTTAGTCGGCACACCTCTCTATGCCTCTATTGCATCGCGCATGAGCAATATGCGGGATGTTGCTCATGTACTGAGAAACCCCCTGCTAGATATTGGCGTAGAAAAGGCCCTCGCCATTTTGGTGGCTGCCGATGTGCCCTGCGCGCCCTGCATAAAGCGTGACGATATTGAAGCCAGTGAACAGATACAGGCTATTGGTGCACTGGAAACCTATGTCACCAAAGCAATGGGTAAGTTGACCGTGCCAACACCACCGGTGCGTTTTGAGGGTGCAGCAACATCTCAAGCCGAACCCAGCCCATTGCTCGGTGAGCACAGTCGGGATATTCTAGGAGAACTGGGGTGGAACAATCAGTCAATTGACGATTTGATTGGCGCTGGCGCTGTTGCTCAAACGGATCTGCCTTAGCTATAAAGAGCCTTTGATGATAAAAAGCACTTAATGAAAAAGCTTTATGACCATAAAACCCGAGCCGTTCCCATGCTTTGGGTTCTTATGGCTTGTTGTTTTATTGGCTTTAGCGGCATGACTGGTTTTGCTAGTGCAGTAGATTTTACCCTAGCAGATAAGTGCCCTCCCAGCTTTGCCCTCGACAGCGATAACAAATGCCGCTTGCGCAATCTTTACCAACTCTATGACTCCCTACAAGACCGTGGACTGGGTGGTTTAAAAACCTCATTGCCGGAGCATCGGGATGGCTTTAGCCCCCAACAAATTGACCTAGGTCGCCTACTGTTCTTTGATCCCGTTTTGTCTGCTGCTAAAAACCTTTCCTGCGCTAACTGCCACAACCCTGCACTGGGGTTTAGCGACGGTATGGCACGCAGTGTTGGCGCTGGCGGTCAGGTAAGTCAGCGCTCGGCACCCACATTGTGGAACAGCGCCTTTCTCAAGGTGTTTTTCTGGGATGCCCGTGCTCACAGTCTTGAAGAGCAGGCTATGGGGCCATTATTGTCGGCTCAAGAGATGGCCAATACGCCCCAACAAATTTTGGCCAGCCTCAATGAGGTGGATGCCTACCCTGAACTCTTTAATGATGCTTTCCCTGACAGCTCTCAATCTAGTGAGAGTGAGAGTCAGAGTGAGAGTGAGAGCGAAGATAAAAACGCCCTAGTGATGGACAATATAGTCACCGCGCTCACTGCGTTTCAAAGCTCACTTATTTCCCTAAATAGTCCCTATGACCGCTACGCCCATGGCGATGCCAAAGCCCTAAGCACCAACCAGCTAGAGGGCCTAAACGTATTTCGCTCTTTTGTGGCGCGCTGCTCTCAATGCCATACACCACCGCTGTTTACCAACCAGCAGGTTGCTGTTATCGGCACCCCAGAACCTCAGGGTTTGCCTAGAGACATAGGGGCAGAGAAAACCTTTGCAGCGGCAAAAATGAAAGGGGGCTTTAAGGTGCCTACCCTGCGAAATGTAGCCCGCACCGCGCCCTATATGCACAGCGGCAGATTTGCCACATTGCGAGAAGCCGCCGAATTTTATACCAAGGGTCGTGGCCATGCCGTACCCGAGGGCGAAGAGTTACTGCTGCACTGGCATATCTCGGACCCTAATTTAACCGACACCGAGCTGGACCGGCTGGTAGATTTTATGGGGGCATTGACCGATGAAAGCTTTATGCCCAAGATCCCCAATCAGGTTCCGTCGGGCTTACTTAATTACAAACCCAGTATTGGTCTAACGACTACATCAGGAGAATAATAATGAATAATAAATTCCGAATTGTACTAATTATCGTCATCTTTGCAGGTGGGTGGATTCTAGGGAGTAACAACAATGTTGCCCCAACTATCACCAGCTCTGTTGGCGGTGCTAGTTATAGCGGCGGCTACCAAGCCACTGACACCGACGCCAAGCTAACGGTGGGCGCTGTACCCCTTAGAGAGACTCAGGGCAACGTACATATTGTTAAGCCCGGCGACTCCATACAGGCGGCCGTTGAAGCTGCGCAACCGGGAGACACCATTCAGGTGATGCCTGGCATTTATTCTGAGACTGTCTATATCGACAAAGATGATATCCACCTAGTGGGTGTTATTCAGAATGGCGCACGAGCCACCATGGATGGCCTAGGCAAGCTTAACGATGCCATCTTATATTCCGGCAACAATATCATTATCGAAAATTTCCGTATCACCAAGTACAAGGGAAACGGCATTATGGGTCAGGCGGGCAACAACTTTGAGATCCGCAATAATGTGATTGTCGACACCGGTATTTATGGCATTTTTCCCCAGCTTGGTACCAATGGTTTAATCGAGCACAACGTGGTGTCTGGTATTGAAGATGCGGCCATCTATATTGGCATGAGTGACAATATTCATGTGGCCTACAACGAGGTGTTCGACAGTGTTGCCGGCATCGAAATCGAAAACAGCCGCCACGCCATTGTTGAATACAATAATGCCCACCATAACACCGGCGGCATTCTGGCCTTTGTCACCCCCGGCCTACCGATCAAAACCACCGAAGATGTGATTATCCGCAATAACTTTGTGTCGGATAACAATACGCCAAACTTTGGCGCGCCTGGTTCCATTGTCTCTGGTATTCCCGCCGGCACGGGTATTTTGGTGATGGCCGCAGACGATGTAATTATCGAAGGTAATATTATTTCTAATAATAAAACTGCCGGCATCATTATTAACGATCACAGCTTTGCCACCACTATCACCATGGATATTGAGTCGGACCCCAACTCTGATCGCACCATGATTCTGGACAATGTCATGCTTAATAATGGCTATGACACTATTCCCGAAGTTATGGCCGTGGCGCTGACCGAACTGCACACAGGCCTAGTAGATATTGTCCATGTGGGCCCTAGTAATGGCAGCTGTATTATTAATCGCCATCGCTACCGAACTGTGGGCATTGGTAGCTATGGGGAGTGCGACTTTACCAACACCGACAGCATTGATTCGTACCTACTGGCAGGCGGTGCAGAGCCTCGCGTAATTCACCCCTCAGAGCGAGGTGAGATTGCCTACCTAGGTGTTTGCTCCGGTTGTCACAGCTACACAGGCCGATTAATAGGCCCATCAGTAGAGGTCATTCAGGCCATGTATGCGGGCAACCCCGAAGGGCTAGTGGAATATATTAATGCGCCGATTAAAAAGCGCGATAACTTCCCGCCTATGCCTGCACAAAATTACCTGGATGCCGAAACTCAGATGGCCGTAGCCACTTACATGCTAGCGCTAGAGAAATAAAATAATGATTGTTTTTAAAGGCGTAAGCCACCCCGCCCTTGCAGATATCATGGGTCATATGACGACTCGCCACTACATTGCAATGTTTGACGATGGCTCTTACCATTTTCTTAATGCATTGTTTGGCTGGGGTGGCGTAAACGCTACCGTTGATAAAAATGGTTGGGCAGATGTCAGGCATGTAATCGATTATCAGGCGGAGGTTGGTGTTGGGGACTTACTTGAAATTAGCGCCGAGCTAGTCAAGATTGGAAACAAGTCGATGACCGTGGCTTACCAGATGCACAACATTAGCCGCGGCACCATTGCCGCGACCTTGGAGAGCACCAGCGTTTATTTTGACTTAGACGCTAGGGTCGCTATTCCCATAACAGACGAAATGAAGGAAGCGGCTAGGGCCTTTATAAAGCCCTAAGTCTTATTAGATAACTAGTTCAATTTTAACTAACTAGACCGCAGAGGCAATTTCGATTGCGCCTGGCCGGTCATGGCAAATAGAGCATTGGCAACGGCGGGCCCAATCACTGGGGTCCCCGGCTCACCCACACCAGTGGGTGCTTCTGCCGACGGAATAATATGCACCTCAATCTCTGGCATATCCTCTATTCGCAATACCTGCTGCTGGTCAAAATTACTCTCAACCACTGCACCATTGTTAATGGTTATTTGACTCATTAAGGTTGGTGACAGGCCGTAACCTATACCGCCTTCCATTTGCGCTCGAATCACGTCCGGATTAATGGCAACGCCACAGTCCACCACACACACCACTCGCTCAACTTTATAGTCGCCATTTTTGTCGACCTTAAGATCCGCCACCTGGGCCACGTAGGTGCCAAAAGACTTATGCACCGCCAAACCTTTTAACCGGCCGGGCTCATTTTTGTCATTCCAATTAGACTTTTCTGCCACCAGATCAATCACTCCGCGATAGCGCTTGTCTTCACCTAAATGAGCGAGACGAAAGGCCAGAGGGTCTGTACCTGCAGCAGCCGCAAGCTGGTCCATAAAATTCTCAACGGCGTGAGCAGTATGAGTAGAACCCACGCTGCGCCACCAGAGTACGGGCACCTGAGACTCCACAGTATTCAGGTCTACTGAGAAATTGGCAATATGGTAAGGCAGTTCAGTGGCGCCCTCTACAGAGGTGCCGTCGATGCCGTTTTGAATAAAGGAGGCAAAGACCGAACCACTCATAATAGATTGGCCAACAATCTTATGATGCCAAGCGACGATTTTACCACTGCTATCTAAGCCGGCCTTTAGCTTGTGAAAATACATGGGCCTAAAGTAACCAGCATTTGTATCGTCTTCACGAGTCCAGACTAACTTAATCGGCAGCTCCGACTTATTGGCCTGGGCGATAAGCACCGCCTCTAACACGTAGTCGCTCTTTTTATTGGCACGTCGCCCAAAGCTACCACCGGCAAATAAGGTGTTAATTTTTACTTTTTCTGGTGCAAGCCCCAGAGCACCAGCAACCGTGAACTGGTCACTGGTAGTGCTCTGAGAACCATTCCAAATTTCCGCACCGGCACTGGTAAGCTGAACAACTGAGTTCATGGGCTCCATGGTGGCATGGGCCAAATAAGGAAATTCATATTCGGCTTCGATCACCTTTACAGCTTTTTCAAACCCAGCGGCCAAGTCACCTTCAGCCACAGCGGGTAAACCTGGGTTTTCCACCTCCGCGCGATAACGCTGCATCAAATCCTCTGAACTCTCACTCATAGCAGCACTGGTATCCCAGTCTATTTGCAGCGCATCGCGGCCTTTTTTAGCATTCCAAAATGTGTCTGCAAGCACTGCGACACCAGATGGAATTTGCACCACATTAACCACACCTTTTACAGCCTTGGCCTTTTTGTCATCATAGGATTTTACAGTGGCGCCAAAGCGTGGTGCATGGGCGACCAACGCAGTGAGCATACCCGGCAACTTTACGTCCTGAGTATAAATAGCAGTGCCATCTGTTTTACCCAAGTCTTTTCGGGACGAGGTGTCAGCACCAATTAAACTAAAATCTTTAGGGTCTTTAAGCACAACGGTTGCAGGCACTGCCTGCTCAGCAGCAGCTGAAGCCAGCTCGCCAAAGCTTGCTGAATGGCCATTGCCATGAGAGACCACACCTCTGCTAACGCTTATTTCACTTATTGGAACTGCCCATTGCTGTGCCGCAGCCGCCACAAGCATATGTCTGGCACTGGCTCCAGCTTCACGCATCTGGGTATAGGAGTTGGCGATAGCAGTGCTGCCGCCCGTACCCTGAGCACCATAAAGTAGGTTTGAGTAGAGTGCTTTATTTGCCGGTGCCGCTTCACAGACAATTTGCTCCCAGTCCGCATCCATTTCTTCAGCAACAATCGTGGCAAGGCCCGTAAAAGTGCCCTGCCCAAATTCAATATGCTTAATAATGATGGTGACAGTATTGTCCGAACTAATGCGTACGAAGGCATTGGCCACAGTATCAGTTGCTACTGATTCTGAAGTGCCCGCAGCAAGCTTAGAGGCCGCAGAGGGTAGCGTCATGGCAAGGGTAAAACCCGCACCAATAGACAGGCTGGTTTTTAAAAAACCACGTCGAGAGATATCTGTTGGTTCTGCTGTTGCGGGCAAAGCCGATGATTTAGAAAAGGATTTAGGGAAAGTCATCGCTTATACCTGCACTGCGCTGATTCGTTGCGAGGCTAGCTTTATGCCATCACGAATACGCTTATAGGTGGCACAACGGCAGATATTGCCTGTCATGGCCTGGTTTATATCATCGTCATTAGGATTACCGTTGGTTTTGAGCAGCGCAACCGCCGACATAATCTGACCCGACTGGCAGTAACCACACTGAGCGACCGCTAGATCTTCCCAGGCAGTTTGCACGGCTTTCGCCTCCCTGGAGGCCAGTCCTTCGATAGTAGTGACTTGTTGATCGCCAATGGCACTGATCGGCATAGAGCAGGAGCGCACAGGCTGGCCATTTAAATGCACAGTACAGGCACCACATTGCGCCACACCACAGCCATATTTGGTGCCAGTTAGTTCAATGTTGTCGCGAATGACCCAGAGTAATGGGGTGTCAGGGGCGGCATCAATCTCTCGCTTAGATCCATTAATATTTAAAGTGATAGTCATTCAAATAATCCTGCAAACTGTCGATGAGTATTTGTTCATCATCGCATAGAATTGCTTTATGCGGCTACAGGGTATTATTAAGGACGGGCTATAATGATTGGTATAAAGTTGCAGAAACACTGCAATGGTAGCTCCATGGTGTTTTTACAAGCTAGGTGTTGATAGTGACCTTTTGATTAATAGAATACTAATTGCCAATTGGCACAATATCCCCTAATGTCCCCGCTAACTGCTTATAAAGCTAATATTAAAAAAAAATATAACAACAAAAGGCATTTCTAATGGCTCGCAAAGTTCTAGCTCAAAAAAATATTCACCCCGCTATCCAGTCTGTGATTAGCGACAACCACAACGATATCGTGGCCGAAGTCCAAGCGGCTATCGCCAAGAATCAAATCGTTGTTGTTGGTATGGGGCAAAATCCCGCACCTAAAAGAGCGCGCAAGCAGTTAGATGCTTTGGGCTTGGAATATGCCTACCTAGAATATGGCAGCTACTTTAAATTATGGTACCGACGCAATGCACTTAAGATGTGGACTGGCTGGCCGTCGTTCCCAATGATCTTTGTGAAGGGAGTGTTAATTGGTGGCTCTAGCGATATGCGTACATTGATCGAAAATGACGAATTTAAAAAGCTACTCGATTAATAAAAGTTGTCCGATTGATAAAAACTGTCCGATTGATAACAGCAGCCGTCGACCATCATGTCTAGGCACTTATGCAAGTGCCTAAACAACAACCCAGCTAATCATACTGGGCAAGTTTATTAATTCGAATCACCGCGCGTATCTCTTCCACATAGACCTCCCGAAGTTCTGAATAGTCCAGCAAATTGGCCGCCAGCAAATGTCCCGTGACGTTTTGCTCTGTGGCTTTTAGTTGGGCCCGATTGGCCCGCAAATCTGAATAGGCTCGGTGAGTATTAAGATTTCGCATGTAGGCGTTAACCGACTGAGTCACCGATGAAAACTTGGCCACCTCGTGACGACTGCCGCTGTCTCGGCGCAAGGGCACAAGGCCGCAGCCTTTTTTATAGCACCACTGACCAAACAGATTATTACCCTGCACTGCAAAGCGCGAGGTACCCCAGGCCGATTCTATGGCAGCCTGAGCCAGTGCTAAAGAAGGGGGGATCTCATCAACGCGCATTAGTAATTGCTGCAGTAGCTTTTGACTGTCGGCCTCTGCTTGCAGGCCGTAGTCGCTGGCAAATTGGCTGATCTGGCTTAGCTCTGCTGCGTTGTGCGGCTCGGCACTCACCAATAGCTCCAATTCAGCTCGCTGGTCCAGCATGTACTGATTGCGTTCAATCACCATGGGCAGCATATAATCAAAAAAGGCGACTTTCTTTTGCCCCACATTTTGATACTCAGCAAAATCCGGTAACGGATTGCGGTCAACCTGAAGAGCAATAAAGGCGCCCAGTGCGCAGACTACCAAGAGCCCGCGCAGCCACCAAGACTGGATGAAACCGGTTTGTGTTAAAGGGCTTTTTTTTGAAGCGCGTTTTGTTAAACCATTGGTTGCCGAAAGTTTGTGCATTAAAAATTACTCGTTATCTATTTATTATTATCTATTTATTTTTATCTACTTATTATTCTAAGGTTCAGAATCAGAGATGGAGCTAAAGCGACCCATAGCCCCAGACCAACTACCTGAGTATTCGACCCGGTATAGTCGGGATTTTTAGATCTCCGCCTAAATCACTCTGCCGATCTCCCGCACCCTGAGCCTGAACTTTCTCAGATTTTGCCTGCACAGCACCAAAAGTGACAGGGGCTACAGGACAGCTGCCAGTGTCTATAAAGGTTAGGGCTGCGGCAAACTGTGCTTCTAATACGTCTCCCAACACATTGCCGAGATCATCGGCAACAAAGCAGCCGCGCACATTGGCCCCGTACATATCATCGCTGTCCGAGGGAATAAACCCATCGGAATACTCGCCAAAACCTTTGGCATTTGAGCCTTTAAACTGGATGGTAAAATAAGTGGTGCTGCAATTATCTATGCCATAAAAACCATAGGGTTTACCGCGTGTTGTGTCACCAATCAAAATCACCTCTACGTCGATGCCGCGCAAACTATTAATAAAAGCTTCACTGGCAGAGGCCGTGCCTGGCCCTGAAAGCACAAACACCCGCGACATATTCAGCTTGGGTAGGTCGGTGCCCTGGGACGCAGAGAAACCCGCTGCAGTAGTGGGAAAATAAGTCGGCGCTAGATTACGCCCGGTAATGGGGTTAATCGAAGGGTACTTATCATTAAAGGTGGTCTCTTCAAATATGCGACCGTTAGCAACATCGCCAGCCACCATGTAGGCAAACTCTGCGGCAATATCTAGGTAACCGCCACCGTTATAGCGCAGGTCCACAACAAGCTCATCAATATTGGTTTGCTTTAATAAAGCCACAGAGGTGATTAGCTGCTGCTCGGCAGTGGCAATATGAGCATTGAAAGTGAGATAGCCAACCTTGGTGCCGTTGTGATCTACCGTTTTTACATTGTTTACTGGCCGGCTGGTAACCTCTGTGCTCGCCATTACCACTGTTCTTGTTTCCGTCGCGCCTAAATCTCGCACAACAAAGCTGTGGGACTCACCCAACGACTCGGGAAATAGGCCCGCATTTAGTACAGCGGGATCACCATCTTCGATGAGCGCACCATCAACCGACACAATCACCGCACCGCGGCTAACATTGTTGTCAGACGCTGGGGTGTTGGGCTCATTAAAGGCTACGCGAAGGCTACGGGGTGGCGAGGTGCTAATAAACGATAATTCCCAACCATAACCCGCCGAAATACCGGACTGGGATAATAGCTCCCACACCTCTGTGTCGTAGGTAAAGTGAAACTGGTCTTTGGCATTGCCCGTTGCTGTTAGAGCATCGGTTTTCATTAACTCAAAATACTCAGCGGCACTATCTATGGTGCCTGGGTCAATATCGTCGAGTTCTGAATACCAAAGATAGGTGTCATCACTAAAGGACCTAATCCAGAAGTTTTCATCGGTGACGCTACCCTGCACATCACCATAGGACGTGTCTGATCTAGGGCTCGCGCACATAGACTCTAGGTTGCGAATACTGTCGTACTGGCCTTGAACCCAGCCAGAAGAAGGCGTTGAGGTTGTTGCGCCACCTGACGACGCCCCTACCGCCACTTGAGTGGGTTGACTGCCGCCAGACCCTCCACCACAGGCTGCCAATAATGACAGCAATCCCAGCGTTAAATACGTTCTCATTGTTAGCCGCCCAAAAGTAGAAATTTAACTAAGATTTAAAGAGAAACCAGAGCAAAATAAAGCCTGATTTTCGGTCGATATTTATTTTTATTTTGTGGCACCTAAGTTACCCCCATAGTAAAGCCGATACAAGCCTACGACAGCCCAACTTCTACTTTGCAACGCCAGAAATCCCTGTTAACGTACTTCGCATAAAGGGGAAATAATGAATAACAATAATATAAGTCCCAAAGTAGATGCTAGTGACTTTAATAACTCCACCAGCTCCAATAGCTCTAGTAGCTCTAATAATAATGAAATTGGTTTCTGGCGCGGCTGGTCTATCGCCGTAGGCTGTGCCATTGGCTCCGGTGTCTTTATGATGCCAACTCTTCTCGCGCCCTATGGCCTACTAGGCCTAAGCGGCTGGCTTATCGCCGGCGGCGGCACCTTGTTGGTTGCGCTATCTCTGTCGAGACTGGTGCGGCGCATCCCAAAAATCGGTGGGCCCTATGCCTATGTGCAAGCTGGCTTAGGTACATTGGCCGGCTTTGTGATTGCCTGGACCTATTGGATCGCCTGTATCGCCGCTATTTCTGGTATCGCCATTGCCTTTGTGGGTTATCTTGGGGTGTTTATTCCTCAGATTCCCGAGTCTCGGGTGCTTTCGCTGCTCTGCGCCCTGGCGCTGGTATGGACTATTGTTGCGCTCAATATTCGCAGCCTAGAGGGCAGTAGCCGCTTTCAGGTAGTGTCCACTCTCATCAAAATACTGCCTCTGCTGTTTATGATTGTATTGGGCTTTACCCATATGGAACCGGCTAATTTGCCGCCCCTAAACCCAACTGACTTGCACCCTTTAGCCTTGCTGGCCACGGTGACTACTTTGGTTATGTGGTCCTTTGTGGGTATAGAGACAGCCACCGTGCCTGCAGACAATATGCGTGAACCCGAAAAAACTATTCCCAAGGTGCTTATCGCTGCTGTTCTAACTATTTTGGTTATCTATTTATTGGTGAGTTTTGCTATTGCCTTGTTAGTACCCGCTGAAGAACTCATGAACTCCTCGGCACCCTTTGCTCTGGCCGCCAGTAAGGTCATGGGGCCAACTGGCGCAGCACTAATTACTCTGGGTGCTCTGGTGTCGACACTGGGCTCTCTAAATGCCAATACTTTAACCGCAGGCAATGTCGCACTGGCTGCCGCCAAAGATAATTTATTGCCTGCGCCGTTTAAGCGTCTGAGTGCCAGCGGTACTCCGCAATTCTCATTTGTGGTTTCGGGACTATTTGTCAGTGGTCTACTGACGCTAAATTACACCAAGGGGCTGATCGCAGCATTTACCTTTATGGCCATGCTGTCGACATTATCAACACTCATGGCCTATGCCTTTTGCGCTGTTTCTGAGTTTTACTTTCTTAAGTCTGACCAACCCAGCCCGGAACGAAATCGCGCTATTGGACTTTCCTTAGCGGCTTTTTTATACGCGTTTTTTGCTATTTACGGTGCCGGTTGGGAGATCGTTTTTTACTGCTTTATGCTTATTCTGATGGGCATGCCTATTTACGCACTGGTCAGAAAATAATCTGACAAACACATATTAAGAGCTAAACCATAATATTAAGAGCCAAGACATGCCCAATTTTGATGAGTATTCAACGATCCGCCAAGTCGCAATTCGCGGAGCTAACCAAGCGTTTGTCAGCGATGCCAAGCTAATAGCAGAGTGGCAAGCCCTGCGCTTTCACTCTAAACCAGAGTTCGATGAAGCAGTCGTAGAATATGCCCGCTTTCGCGAGCTGTTAGGCAGTGCCGGGGCTGAGATAATAGATCTCGACGGTGCCGACAATTTGACCATAGACAGCATCTACACCAGAGATAGTATTTTGATCTGCCCAAAGGGTTTGATTTTATGCAATATGGGCCGCGCCAGTCGCACCCCAGAGGCAACCATAAACTCCGCAGCCTACAGCGATCTTGGTTTTGCAGTTGCCGGCCAGATAACCGCTCCGGGCACCTTAGAGGGTGGCGATTTTATTTGGTTAGACGATCACCATGCCGCCGTTGGTCTGGGCCCCCGCACCAATGCAGAGGGTATTCGCCAGCTAGCTGACATTCTCGGCCCTGAGGTTGAGCTCCATGTGGTGGACCTGCCCGAACCAGATCACCCAGATGATGTGCTGCACCTGATGTCGATTATCTCACCCATAGATCGAGATCTAGCACTGATATACAGACGTTTTATGCCCGCCGAAACCCTAGCTTGGCTAGAACAGCTGGGCATAAAGTTCGTAGATGTACCAGAAGATGAATACGCCACCATGGGCTGCAATGTGCTGGCAATAGCGCCCCGTAAAGCAATCATGCTGGAGAATCTGCCTGGAGTTAAAAGCGGATTAGAAAGCGCCGGTTGCACAGTGGCAACCTATAAAGGTTTAGAAGTAAGCCGCAAAGGCGAAGGCGGACCGACCTGCTTAACGCGGCCTTTGGTCCGCGGCTAGTTTTTAAAGTCTCTCGATTAAAACAGCGGTGCCTATACCAGCGGCACCGCTAGTGGCGACAACGCCAGTGTGCAAATCCCGCCGCTCCAACTCGTCAATTAACGTGCCCATCATAATCCCACCTGTGGCCCCCATGGGGTGGCCCAGGGCAATCACGCCGCCATTTACATTGAGTTTATCGTCGCTAATATTAAGCTCTCTCTGACATTTAATACTGGTGGCGGCAAAGGCTTCGTGAAGCTCAAATAGATCGATATCGGCGCTAGTAAGACCTGCGTCAGCAAGTAGTTTTGCCGTGGCCGCCGCGCATCCAGACACTACCTGTAATGGGTCATTACACACCGTGGTAGCCGCTATAATTTTTGCTCGGGGTACCAGACCCTGGTCCTTAAGAGACAAGTCACCGATCAATACCAGCGCCGCCGCATCAGCCATAGCTGGGGAATTTCCCGCTGTATGCAGGTGGGCAATAGAGTCAAGATGTGAGTGTTCACTAAGCTGTAACTCATCTACGCCATTGGCGCCAAGCTCTGCAAAATACGGCTTTAGTTGCGCCAAGTCCTGCAGGCTAATCTCTGCGCGAATACATTCGTCTTCTTGCACCCAGCAGTCTTTCACTGGGTTATAAACGGGAATAATAGATTTAAAATAACTCTCAGTGCGAGCAGCTGCCGCTCTCTGCTGACTCTGGTAAGCCACCAGATCCACCTGCTCTCGACTCAACCCCTGCAGAGAGGCAATCAGGTCGGCACCGCTACCCATCATCAGCATGCGGTTTTCTAATGCGAGTTTAGGGTCGGCAAACATCGCCGCTTTGTCCGACAGCATTGGCACCCGCGACATCATCTCGACACCCCCAGCCAAAATGCACCGAGCCTGACCACATTGCACTTTCATGGCTGCAAAATTAATGGCGTCTAAACCCGAGGAACAGAAGCGGTTGAGGGTAATGCCGGGCACCGAGTCCGGCCAGCCTGCGTAAAGAAGGGACGTTTTGGCTATATTGCCCCCCTGTTCTGCCATCTGGGTGACACAGCCCAAAATCACATCTTCGACCAGATTTTTGTCTAGTCCTGTGCGCTGCTCTAGGGCGTCATAAAGGCTTTTTAATAATTCAAAAGCACTGACATCTGCCAAGCCGCCATCAGCTCGAGCGCGCCCTCTAGGGGTGCGTATGGCGTCGTAAATAATGGCCTCAGCGTTTAATAAGGTCATTATTAATTAACGCCCACAATTAAACTCACACAGGTGGTGGTGCTGCCACCCAGATTAAAAGTGGCCATATTTTCGGCGTCTTTAATTTGGCAGGCCCCTGCGCGGCCGGTCACTTGATTGGCACAGTCCAGCAACATACGAATGCCGGTGGCACCCACGGGATGGCCGAGACCAATCAAACCGCCACTGGCATTAATTGGGAAGTCACCATCCATACTAATACGGCCTTCTTGGATCGCCTTCCAGCTTTCCCCTGGAGCGGTGAGGCCTATGTGATCAATGGCCATGTATTCGGTAATACTGAAGCAATCATGAGTCTCTAGACCATCTAGGGCGGTGACATTATCAAAGCCAGCCCGACCTAGGGCGTCGGTCATAATTTGGCTAACATGGGGAAAAATCAAGGGGTTGCCGGCACTGAGCTTAAGTTTGCTATCCAAGCTAATGGGCGCCGATCGGTGGCCCCAACCTTTAATTCGCGGGATGTCCTGCAACCTAAGACCATTGTCGGCCGCATAGGCTCGGGCCGCTTTTTCGCTGGCCAAAAACACACAGGCAGCACCGTCGGTAATCTGGCCGCAATCCATTTTGCGCACTCGCCCCTCAATCACAGGGTTGTACTGGTCGCTGTCGGTATAATTTTCTGGCTTAAATTGCCAGGCGCGAGTCTGGGCATTGGGGTTGCGGCGGCCATTATCAAAATTAATCTTAGAGATACTTTTTAAATGGTCGCAGTTAATACCATGGCGAGCATCGTACTCATCAATAATTTGGTTAAACATATAGGGCCAGGGGTAATCACAGTTGGTGGCTTCGACACCTTTCCATGTCGCGGCACCCAGATACTCAGCACCGGTCTGGCCATCTACATTACGCATATATTCCAAGCCCAGTACCGCGGCCACATCGTAATGACCCGCCTCGATATCGCGCATGGCGCTGAGCACCGCGATAGATCCGGACGCACAGGCAGCTTCATGACGGCTGGTGGGTATAGACGCTAGCTCAGGGTAGGCCTCGGCAAAAAAGCCGCCTATTAGACCTTGCCCGGTAAACAGATCTCCAACAAAGTTGCCTACATGCCCCACTTCGATTTGGTCGGGGCTAATGCCCGTAGACGCGAGGGCCGAATCGAGAGTCTCGCGGAACATATCGTAAATAGTTAGCCCCTCTCGAGCCCAGTTGCGGGCAAAGTCTGTCTGCGCCCCGCCCAATACATAAATAGGTGCACTCATGACTGTCTCTCCTGAAGTCTGCGACTGACAATATCCTGCAATATAAAACGCTGTACCTTGCCCAGTGGGTTGCGGGGCAGTGCGTCAAAAATTTCTAGATGCTGGGGCAGCTTAAATTTGGCGATGCCCTGTTCGCTTAGGTAGCTAATAATCTGGTCTAACGTCAGTGCTAGTGTGTCTGGGGTCTCTGGTGTGCCGGGGGCAATCACCACACAGGCGCAGATTTTTTCACCCAGATTCTCGTCAGCATAGGCGCAAACTGCAGCCTCTACGGAGTTGGGCAGGCCCTCAAGCAGTATGTCGATCTCCGATGGCGAGATTTTCATACCACCGCGGTTAATAATATCTTTGCAGCGCCCAGCAATACGGTAGAAGTTCGGCGGCTCACCACATAGCTCCACCAAATCACCAGTGCGGAAGAAGCCATCTGCGGTAAACACTTCGCTATTGTCAGTGCCTAAATAGCCATCAAATACGGTCGCACCATCAAATAATAGCTCACCCACTTTGCCAGCCTCGGTGATTTCTTCACCGCTCTCTAGGTCCATCACCTTGCTCACAACAACCGAGTTCACGTAGGAATCCCAGTCATTTATGCCTGCACCTACGCGGGGAAATAAAGTGGCCCTAGCGGTTGCATCAGACCCATGCTGGGGCGTGCAAAACAGGCTAATACCCTCGTTGGACCCATAAAAATTGAGTACTTCAACGCCATATTTTTGGGCAAAGGTTTCTATCATCCAGGGGGCTAGAGGTGCAGAGCCAGACCCTATAGAACGTAGCTCTGAGAAGTCGAACTGATTCCACATGGCTTCGTTTTTAGCGAGCTGATTAAGTACCGCGGGAGGTGCCACGGTAAAGGTAATTTTCTCGTCCTGCAGCTGGGTGAGAAATAGCGCAGGGTCCAAAGGGTGATGCAAAATAATACTGCAGCCCACCAACATGGCCGGGTACAAAAATGCCCCTACAGAACCCATGTTGACCATGGGGAAAATATTTAAAAAGCGATCCCCAAGCTGATAGTCGGCAGCTTCAACACAGCAGCGCGACGTGGCAAACCACATATTGTGCGAGCGAGGCACGCCCTTGGGTGTACCTGTGGTGCCTGAGGTCCAGCAGATGGTGAGAACATCGTCTGCATTAATAGGGTGCTGAGCTTCATGTTGTTGAACCGCCTCATGGGCGCTGCTATCTAGTGCAGTATCAACCCTAAGATCAGTACCAAACACCAATACAGGAATGGCGTCTGGGAGATGTTGCCGTGCATTTTTAGCCAGAGCAATATCATTAAAATGATCAATGGTGACCATGGCCACTGGATTAATAGTGGTACAGATATGCTGTAACTCATGGGCTCCGTACTGCACGGCAGCGGGAGATATAATGGCACCAATTTTACTGGCTGCCAAATAGGCCATCACCAGCTCTGCAATATTGGGTAGCTGCACCAGAATCGCATCATTGCTTTTAACACCGGCCTGTAAAAGCTGGTGGGCAAGATTATCTGTGGCCCGATTTAACTCTGCAAAGGAGAGCCTTAAAGGCGCGTCGCCAGTCAGTACATCACGGTTGGGCTGGTCAGCTACGGCCAGTAATTCCGGATGCTCGGCAGCGTGCTGGCGCAACATGCTGTGTAGGGTAATATCGCCCCACCAGCCTCGCGCTCTATAGTCTGCAATGCGCTGGGGAGATGATGTAATCATTGATCGCCTCTTTTTGTAACTTCAATTTTCATTTTCATTTTCATTTTCATTTTGAGTTGCAGTTGCGTTTTCGGCTATATTGGCGGCTCGTGCTATGCCGTATTCATGCTCCAATTGCTCAACAATCTGGGCAATTGACTGCCTTTCGGTGACGGTGGCCACGGCTTGCCCTGCGGCCCATATATCTCGCCACCGCTTAACATCGCCTGCTGCTTCAAGAAAATTAATATCGCCAGCGGGAGGCATATTGGCGGTGTCATAACCGGCCCTCAGCAAACTATCTTTAAGCCAGTTGGCCTTCACCCCAGTCACCGAATCTGAGGTAACAATGTCTCTACCCTTGGCGTCTATGACCATCTGCTTATAATCCTCTGCCGCTAGACATTCATGGCTAGAGATAAATCTGGTGCCCATATATACATAGTCCGCACCCAGGACTCGTGACGCATGGATGGCTCGACCGTTGCCAATAGCACCGGAAAGAATAATCTCTCCATCAAAGAAACTGCGCACTTCATCCACAAAAGCAAAGGGTGATATCTGCCCAGTATGACCCCCAGCACCAGCACAAATAAGAGCTAGCCCATCGACACCTGTAGCCGCAGCGCGGCGGGCAAAGTCGACCGTATTAACATCGGCGTACACCAGACCACCATAGCTGTGCACAGCTTCCACGGCTTCTTCGGGGCTGCCAAGCGCAGTAATCACGACAGGAGCTTTGTATTTCACTGCCAGCGCTAGATCGGCATGGCGACGGGGATTAGATCTGTGCATGACCAGGTTCATCGCCCAAGGAGCTGCCTTGGCATCGGACTCAAGGGCGCGAGTAATTTCAATTAACCAGTCTTCCAATATCTCTGGTGTGCGAGCATTAGGACTGGGGAATGACCCCACAATTCCAGCACGACAGCTAGCTATCACCATCTCTGGACCAGATAAAAGAAAGAGTGGCGCCTGAATCACCGGCAGACGCAGATTGTTTAAGGGCATGTCAGAGAACCCGCTTTTGCAGCGTTGTTATTGTTATCAATAATTTTATTATTTGATATTAGCGAGATTAAACCATAGTAGCAACTAGCCTATTGAACTCCTAGCCGCCCTTCTATTGCCCTACAGGCTATGGTTACAATATACTTGCATAACTAGACTAACAATAATAAGCCGAGTAGGCAGTCACCCTAGGGGATAGAGTCCATGAGCAGTAGCGCCTTTGAAGTCACCGAAAAATGTATTGGTTCAGCACCGCTGTTCGACAATACCCAAGACTGGATTTATGAGCTAGATAACCCCTATCTGCACGGTGCCTATGCCCCCACTACTGACGAGCTAGACGTCACTGAACTAGAAGTGATTGGCGAACTGCCTGAAGATTTATTTGGTGCCTTCTATCGCAACGGCCCCAACCCGGTGTTTAAGCCCAAAAATCTCTACCACCCTTTCGACGGGGACGGCATGGTTCACGCGGTGTATATTCGCGATGGCAAGGCGTCCTATCGCAACAGCTACATCCATACCGCCGCACTGCAACACGAGCTAGCGGAACATAAAGCGGTATGGCCCGGCGTCATGGGCCCCTTTGATTATTCCCTGCCAGACTTTCCCATTAAAGACACCGGCAATACCGATGTGATTCTGTTTAATGGCCAGCTATTGCCGACCTGGTATAACGCCGGTGTGCCCTACAGCATGAACCCCCTGACTCTCGAAAATAAAGGCGTGTTTGACCTTAAGGGTCGCACCAGACGTAATATGTCTGCCCACAGCCATGTGGACTGGAATACTGGTGAACTACTGTTTATGGACTACGGAGACGAAGCACCGTTTATGACTTACGGTGTGGCCAACCCCGACGGTACTTTACGCCAAGAGATAGAAATTGATATTCCGGGCCCTCGCCTACCCCATGATCTGGGCTTTACCACCAACTACACAATTCTTCACGACCTGCCGTTTTTTCACGATATTAATGTGCTGCGCAATCACAATATGCGCGTACTCAAATTCCACCGTGATATACCTGCACGTTTTGGCATCATTCCCCGCTACGGCCAGTCCAATGATATTCGCTGGTTTGACTGTGAGCCCTGTTTTATTTTGCATGTGTCTAACTGCTGGGAAGAAGGCGAATGGGTCGTAATGGATGGCTGTCGCTCGGTTAACCCAATGCCCAATGCCACCAATGAAGACGGTGCCCTATCGCACATGCTTGCCTATATGCGATTAGAGGCCAACAACTACCGCTGGCGCTTTAACCTGGTCACCGGTGAGGTGCGCGAAGGGGATATCTGCGACCTAAATACAGAATTTAATAAGGTCAACCAAATCTATCAGGGGGTTAAGTCTAAGTACGCCTACCATCAGCGTATTCCATTGTTGGAAGAAGGCGGCCACACATTGCGCTTCAATGGCCTAGTAAAATACAACAATGACACCGGCCAATACGATGAGTGGAGTTATGGCGATGGTGTCTATGGCAGTGAAACGCCTTTTGCACCGGTCAAAGGCGCCAGTCGCGAAACCCCTGAAGACGAAGGCTATGTGATGTCTCTGGTCACCGACAGCAATAACTGGACCTCGGAGCTGCAAATTTTTAATGCCCAAGATATTTGTCAGGGCCCCATTGCCCGCATCAAAATGCCCCAGCGTGTACCTGTTGGTTTTCACGCCTGGTGGAGTCGCGGTGAGGATCTTTGGAAGTAGCTAGCAAACCTCTGAGCAACAGCTCTAACGTTGTTGTTGGTGCCAATTCTGGCTCGGCTAATGGATTTACTACCAGAGCCAGTTCTATCAACCGTGCTCTGGATCAGATCGGTGACAAATGGTGCCTGTTAATTCTCCAAGAGGTGTTCTGGGGAGTGAATACCTTTACTCCTATGTTGCAGGGCACCGGTGCCTCTAAAGGGGTACTAAGTGACCGCTTACTTTGGCTGCAAAACATAGATTGTCTGCGTAAAGACTGCTCAGCCCGCCACCCTGTCTATCACCTCACCAAGAAATCCATAGAGCTCTACCAAAATGGTTTGATGGCTATGGTCTGGGAACGCACCTATTTTAGCAGCCCAGAATTAGACAAGGTAGAGCTAGTACACAACGGCTGCGGCAAGGCATTTTGGCCGGTGATGCAATGCAGCAGTTGCGATGATGCTGTTCGCAGCAAAGATATTCAATTTAGCCCAGGGCTGGGTGCCGGTGTCGACCAGCGCGTGACCAAAACTCGGCGGCGATCATCTACGACATCAGATAATCAAAATCACAGCAAGACCCTCTACAACAATCTCATCAACTTACTCGGCGATCGCTGGACCGCCAATTTGGTGGCTCTTGCTTTTCACGGTTTAAAACGCTTCGACGAATTTCATCAGGAACTACCCGTGGCCACCAATATTCTCGCCGATCGGCTCAAGCTATTAATCAACGAAGGCATATTTTCCCAGCAGCCCTACCAGCATAGCCCCCTGCGCTATGAATACCATTTAACCGATAAGGGCCGCGATCTCTTCCCTTATTTTGTCACCCTACTAAGCTGGGGCAACAAACACTGCAGCACCGGAGCTGGCGACCCAATGGCACTTACTCACAACCCCTGCGGGAATCCTCTTAAAGCGCAGGTACGCTGTAATCAATGCTTCGATGTACTAGTTGCCACGGAGGTTCACTTTAAGCTCTAGCCATAACCGGCGCGGTCGATGTTCTTACCGCCCTATTTCTGCGATAATTTGTCCATACAATAATAATGATAGGGGAGTGACTGGTGCAGGCAATTAGAGTCTGGGAAAGGGTCGATTACACTCAGTTCCACGAGGAAATTATTCCTCTAAACCAACCCGCCCATATCAAGTCGATCGTTGGCCACTGGCCGGCAGTTAAAGCAGGCATCCAATCTACTCAAGCTATTGTCGATTACCTAAAAACCCATGACAGTGAAAAAGTCGTTTCGGCATTAGTCGGTGATCCCAGTATTAATGGACGTTTCTTTTATGAGCCCAGCTTAGAGGCTCTAAACTTTCAAAAGGCTCAAGTCACTTTGGGCATTGGCCTGGATAGATTATTGGCAATTCAGAATGACCCAAACCCTCATGCTATTGCCCTGCAGGCCATCCCTGTAGATCTGGTGATGCCAGACTTTCAGCAACTCAACCAACAGCCTCTGCTAGATGAGTCTATTGGCCCAACCATGTGGCTGGGCAACCGTGCGACTGTGGCTCCCCATTACGATATTCACGATAATTTGGCTTGCGTGGTGGCGGGGCAACGAAAATTTACTCTGTTTCCCCCAGACCAGGTCAACAACCTTTACCCGGGCCCTATGCTGTTAACGCCAGGAGGTGTCCCAGTCAGTATGGTGGATGTTAATAACCCTGACTTGGCCTTGTACCCGAGGTTTGCTGAGGCTGAGGCATTGGGTCAGCAGGCGCTTCTTGAACCGGGGGACGGTATTTATATTCCTGCTCTCTGGTGGCATGGGGTGGAGTCGCTTCAAGCACTTAATGTGCTGATTAATTATTGGTGGGGCGGCATGTCTGATACTGGCGTCTCTCCTAACGATAGTCTGATGCACAGCATGATGAGCATTGCTAATTTGAGTGCTGATAAGCGCGAGGCTTGGCGGCATTTCTTTGATTACTATGTGTTTAAAACTGAGGGCGAACCGGGGGATCAGTTACCGGCGGATTTGCATGACCTAGTCACTACCCTTAGTTCTGAGCAGCAGGCCCAGGTTCGGAAATTTTTGATGGGACAGCTTAAGTAGTACTTAAACCTTTGGTGCGGAGCTTCTCTGTCACCTCATGACTCTGCTGTCATCTCGAGCGGATGTGAGAGATTTTTTAGTTCCGAGCACGGACTCGGCTGACCTCCCCCTGTCCTCTTTCAAAACACGACGTAAATACATCCCTGTAGTCTCGGAGCCAGCATCCATGCTGGCTACGGTTTTGAAAGAGGACAGGGGGAGGTAAGCCTTAACATCGGAGAGATATTCAGGGGAGGTGTGTGTTTAGGTTTTCTGATTGGGTGTGTTAAGCGACTACTGAGGAGGTACTCAATAGAGCATTTACAGTTTGGCGGGATGGTCACTGTAGAAGCAACTTATTACTAATGACTGGCCAGTAAAGGCTATAAGAATTGAATGTCTTTGAAGTTTATCTAGCTATTCCACCACAGGAGAAAGCCTCTCCCCAAGAACCTCGCTCCTGTATTGAGGCTTGCCTGCCCCTACCCCCTTCCAAAACCGTAGCCAGCAAGGATGCTGGCTCCGAGACTACAGGGATGTATTCACGTCGTGTTTTGGAAGGGGGTAGGGGCAGGTAAGCCGGATCAGTACTCCCAACTAACAACCTACCACCAACAAATCACATAGCCTCAGCCGGACAATAGTTATCAATAAACTGCTGATGACTAGGCAACTGCTCCACCAGCCTATCAACATTATGTTTAATGTTTTCCAAGAACCCCCGCAACTCATCGTCAGACATCATATTAACAATCGGGTGGTACTGCTCAGGCATAAGGCCCTGCCCCAGCATCACCTGAGTCCAAGAATTCTCAGCAAACACATCGCCCGCCTTTTGGAAAACCTTACCCGTCTCCTTAAACAAATCAATGCGATGCTGAAGAGACTCAGGGATCGGCATAGACTTACAGTGGCGCCAGAACTTAGTGTCGTCGCGCTCAGTGACGTGGTAATGCATCACAACAAAGTCTCGGATAAACAAAAACTCCTCGCGCATCTGAGTATTGAATTCCTCAACGTCAGGCTTGCGAATACCATCAAAAGGGAACATCTGCAGAAGACGAATAATGCCACGCTGCACCATGTGGATACTGGTGGATTCTAGAGGTTCGACAAAACCGCTAGCCAAGCCCAGAGCAATACAGTTCTTGTTCCAGTGCTGGCGACGCTGACCGGTACGGAATTTAATCACCCGGGGTTTAGTTAGAGTCTCCCCTTCGATATTACTCAGCAACGTCTCGATCGCCTCGTCGTCAGACAGATACTTGCTGCAAAAAACCATGCCATTACCCACGCGGGACTGCAACGGAATACGCCACTGCCAACCGGCATCGCGAGCCGTGGACTTAGTGTAGGGAATAGGTTCGCCAACAGATTTAGTCTGCACAGCCACCGCGCTATCGCAGGGCAAAAAGTGGGACCAATCGTCGTAGCCAGTGTGCAGGGTTTTGTCGATTAAAAGGCCAACAAAACCACTGCAATCAATAAACAAATCCCCTTCAATCTTTTGCCCCGAAGCAAGAGTCACATGGGTAATATCACCAGACTCATGGTCAGTACCCACCTCAACAATCTTGCCCTCAATGCGTTTAGCGCCGTTCTGTTCGGCAATATTTCGCAAAAACTTGGCGTAGAGGCTGGCGTCCATATGGTAGGCATAATTCAAAGCATTGCGCTGCAAAACAGCAAACTTGTTAGCCTTGGCGGCCTGTAGTTCGGCGCAGTAATCACCGAAGTCACCACTGATGCCCTGCTCTTTGCCCTTTAACCAAAAGTGTTGAAAGCCACCGGCCCAGCAGTCTTCGCCCGTAAAACCAAAGGAGTGAATGTAGGACTCGCCAACATTTTTCCAGTTGGCAAATTCGATACCAAGTTTAAATGTGCCCTGCACAGCGGCGACAAATTCGCGCTCATTAATATTCAGTAGCTGGTGCAAGGTAATCATAGTCGGAATAGTTGCTTCGCCTACACCCACAGTGCCAATCTCATCGGACTCAACCAGAGAGATATCTAGGTTTTTGCCGATTAGTTTTGCCAGGGCAGCGCCGGCCATCCAGCCTGCTGTTCCACCACCCACAATTACTACTTTTTGAATTTTTTGTGTCGCCACGTCGCTCTCTCCAATGACTAATTATCGCTTAAGTTTGTTCAACAACATTGTGCGAGTTTGTTTTGCTGAGGCCTCATTTATGGGGTTCAGCACACCACGCACCTGCTCAGGAATATGGGCAAACGCCTCCTCCTGAGGATTAAAAACATAATGATCAAACAGCTGCTGCCATACAGCGCGCTGATCTACTGGCAAGTCTCGCAAGCTCATCATAGCGTGCTGCAAAACATTCAGTGGCGGCCCCATATAGGCGGGGGTATTGCGCCACCAGTAATTAACCAACACATTAAAATTGTCCAGCGCCTCTATATGGTGCCACCACATACTTGGAATCAGCAATGCATCACCGGGCTCTAGCTCAACTACCTGCGCAGCCTTTAGAGCCTCACTAAATTTCGGGAAACGCGCATAGTCTGGGTCGGCAAAATCGATCAAACTAATAGGCTGCCCCGCAGGTGTAAAATCTAAGGGGCCCACATATAAATTATCCAGCTGCTCTGGTGGAAACAATGTCACCCTTCGACGCCCAGCCCCACAGCAAGCAATATTAGTGGGAAAATCATAATGGGCCGCTATGCGGCTGCGGTTGCCCAACCAAATACTGACTACGGGATTGTGCTCGCCAAGGTCTAAATCATTATCTTTACGAAACTCCGGCAGCCATTTATCAATCATGGTGGACCCGACGTAGAGCATGGGAGCTTCAACGGTATCCAAATAGCCCTTTAAGCGCTCTAGCACCTGACTCAGGGTCACGCGATGATTGGCGAAATTGAAGCCACTGTAATCTTGGTTATAAAATACTCGGCCCTGTTCTTCTGGCTCGCCTACAAAAGCAGTTAGAGGGGCACCGGTTTCAAATTTGGCTAGATAATCGATACTGCTCTGGCTGGACTTTTTTGCCTCTTGCACTAGAGCCCAGCTGTCGACCAACCCTCGTAGAACTAATGGTTCCGATGAGTTGAGAACGTCGGCAGGAATCGCGTCCAGCCGACAGTCATGTCGCTCTTTTACTTGCTGATTAATCTCTAACAATGGCTAATTATCCTAGGATAGCAAAGCGTTCTTTTTATCGATTAATGTTCTTATTCGGGCAAACGAAGCTAGCTGCATATGGATTGCCTGCAAATAACCTTCTTTATTCAGCTTCATCAATGTGTCGCCATCGAGCTCCCGCAAGCGCTCTTCGCTAATTGTGTAGAACCCTAACAGCTGATTATTTGAGCCGTTGTTCAAGGTAATTTCTAGCGTAAAGGGCTCTAACAGGTCATTGGCTAATAGGGCCTCGATAAAGATTTTATTATGCTCATGGCCCGCATGAATGGCTTCGAGGCCGGCAATCGACTGCTGCAAGTATTCTGTTTGATTACCCTCTTCGGTAAACAGCGCTTCGCCTTTTTCGGTGTTCAGTCTTGGGTTGTCCATGTCGATGGAAACCACAGGGTTATCCTCGGCAGCTTCGCCGTTGGGGCCGGGCTGATAACCAATCAAAAATGGATGACGACGAATCATCATGGGAATATAGCTGGCGTCCCAACCCTGATCACTGAGAAATAGGTTTTCATTTTCTTCAAAACCAAACACTGCCGCTGGATAAAACTGCCCTGTCTCGCCATCTTTAATAAAAAAGATGGGGTAGCAGGCCTGGACGTTTCTAAACTCAGGAGGAAAGGTCAGGGCAATCTTTACCTTGTCGCCATAGGCTGTACTGCGATCTAGAATCACCTTGGTGTCTTTATGGGCGACCTTGGTCAGTATTACGTAGTTACTCATGCTTGCTCCGGCAGCCTTTCGTTAGGGCTTTTATTAGTTTTCGCTATGGCGTTTATTATCTCTTTCGCTAAATCTTTTGCAGCCCATAGGTGTTTATTTTATTAATCAGCTCGCGGTTGGTAGGCATCGACGCCTGCAACTGCTGAGTTCGTTTTGCGTTTTCTTGAAACAGGTTACCAGCTATTTTATGGGCCTGCTGTTCAGAGCGTCGCATAGTAGTGCTGCCTTCGGTCTTAAAGCCCATGCCATAAAGTACGTACTGAAAGCTGGCTGAGGGAAATAGCTCATCCACATGACTGGTATCGCGATGCCATGGAGTCTGATGACGCCAGAGTTTAACCTGCTCTGCTAAATGATCTGGAATGCTCGATGCATCCCGATGGTCTTGCCAATAGGGCTCATCCCGCTCACTGAGAATATAGTGAAGCTTAAGAAAATCGATAATGCTGTCCCAGCGGTACAGGAACTTGTCATTAAACCTTTTAGCTACTAGGTCCATGGTCTGTCGATTAGCTGGCAACTGCTCGGCTATCATGGCGGCAGAGAGCTCCACCAATACCAGTGCCGATGCTTCTAATGGTTCGATAAAGCCAGCGGACATGCCAATGGCGACACAGTTTTTATGCCAGAACTCGGCGCGGTGGCCAGGCTCAAATTTGATTTTGCGCACCATGGCTTGGTCTGCCGCATCCTTTCCTGCAGAGGCTTCGATATAGCTTAGTAGCTCTGCGCGAGCCTGATCTTCCGAAATATGGGCATCGGAATAAACGTGGCCAATGCCTCGCCTTGTAGGCAGGCCAATATCCCAGATCCATCCGGCAGTCTGGGCTGTGGAATGGGTAAATGACCTAATAGCATCATCGGGACTCCCATAGGGAACCTGAGCTGCTAGGGCAGTGTTATTGAAAAGATGCTGCTGTTTGCTGCAAAAGGGAATCTTGTAATGCTCGCCCAGTAGCAGTGCCTTAGAACCACTGCAGTCGATAAATAGATCACCTTCGATAACACCGGCGCTGTCGGTCACAATAGAGGCTATATCACCATTATCGGCCGAATTAATGGCCTGCACATTGGCTTTAACATGCTGTACACCCAGGTTATCAACACAGTGGGCCCGTAACAGCTCGGCAAATTTGCCGGCATCTAGGTGGTAGCCATAATTAACCTGAAAGGCATATTCTGGAGTCGAGATTTTTTTCGGGGCCAAGTTACCCTCGGCGAGGGCACTCTGGGGGCATACTGCATCGGCAAAGTTAACCTGATCGCGAATAAGCTGCCAGTGGGGGGCCAAGTTGGTCTCGGCATAGCTTTGGGGGGCCGTAAAAGGGTGAATGTAGGCATCGCTTGTAGCGTCTTTGCCTCCGCCCATCCAGCCTGAAAATAAGGTGCCCTGTTTGAAGCTGGCACTGCACTCACGAAAAAAATCAGTTTCGGAGATGCCAATTTTTTGTAATGTAGTGCGCATCGACGGCCAGGTACCTTCACCCACGCCAATGGTACTAATATCTGGAGACTCTACTAATATAAGCTGAAAATTATCCGAACTGCTTTTTGCTAAAGCAGGATCGAAAACAGAGTTGGCAGCTGAATCAAGCCCGATACAGTGCTCCGCAGCGATTATCCCTGCAGATAACCATCCGGCGCTTCCACCACCTACGATAACAACTCGATGTATTTTTTTAGTCATTGATATCAGCTAGTTAAATAGTCTTGGTTACTACCATTGTATCTCTTGTACGGCACAAACAAAGAAGCCGCTTAAAAAACATTAAGCGGCTTCTTTGTTACTTTACAAACGATTACTGATTACACCTTCTAAAAATTAGAAAGTGTAACGAACACCTAGGTTGTAGCGTGCGCCAGTTTGACCTGCTTGTAACACCTGAGTTTCTTCACGACCGAAAACACGGAAGTCAGACTCGGTGATGTTAATGCCGTCAAAGAAAACCGTTAGGTTGTCGTTAACTTCGTAGCTAGCACTCATATCCAACTGGCCATAGGCGCGGATATTAGTTGGGTTAATCGCAGATGAACCCTGTCCCTGGCCAATGCCCGCTAGGAACTGGTCACGCCAGTTATAAGCGAAACGTGCCTGGAAGCCGCCTTTATCGTAAAAACCAATCAGGTTAGCCGAGTCACTCAGTCCATTAAGAACAAACTGTGTTTCCAGAGCTAGGGGATCGAATGCAATGTCAGCATTAGCGATAGTGGCGTTGACGATAAAGCCATAGCCAGTATCAGCAAAGTTATGCTGCCAGTTCATCTCGATACCGTCGACCTTAGCGGTCTTTTCGTTAGTAGGTACTGCAACGGTGAACGTAAGCGGATCGTTTGCGGCAGTTCCGTAGTAGCGACCGTCAACGAAGGCGCTAGACATAGCCTGACCAATCAACGTGTACTGAGCGCCAGCATCTAGACCTTCAGATGCAGCAGTCTCAGCGTATAAGCCACCAGAAGCTGGATCGTTCAAACCGAACAGAGCCATGTCCTTGAAGCCGTTACCAATAAAGTTATCAACCGTCTTCTGGTAGTAGCCGACCGACACGTAGTCCGCATCGCCGTAGTACCATTCAATCGATAGATCAAAGTTCTCTGATTCGATAGGCTTCAGACCAGGATCACCACCAGCTGCACGAGCATCGCGGAACTTAAAGGTCTGGCCATCTACAGTCGTGCCACCCTTAATGCTCTCGTAGCTAGGACGTGTAACTGTCTTGCTCACAGAAGCACGTAGAACCAAGTCGTCTCTTAGATCGATATTGATATCTAGGTTTGGCAGCATTAGGTCGTAAGAACCTTCATAACTATCAAACGCGACGTCAGTACCCTGGACCAAATAGAATTCGTTGCCACCTTCCCAGTAAACATCATCATAGGTAGGTGCACGGGCCGCAGATGTAACATCTGTGCTCTCGTAACGCAGACCGGCGCGCAAGCTAATAGGCATGCTATTAAACTCAGTTTCATGGTTCAGCTGAACGTAGACCGCAGTAGTTTCTTCTGTGGTGCGCTTGTCATTGTCCCATGCAGTCGAGGCGCAATAAGCTGTGCCACAGTCACCAACAGTCTGAGTAGATGCTAGTGGCAATGCTTCTGCCAGCTCAACAATCTGCTCTAGAGTTGTAGTGAAGTATTCAGACTGACGTCTTGGGTCATTACCACCAGAAACCTGGTCGAATGAGTTGGCCATAGAAGATCGAACCAGAATGTCGCTGATATAACCGGGATCTGAAATACCACCCCAGGTACCGCGCTCAACCGACTTACTTGTAGATCGGTTGCTGATTTCTGTTAGCTCGACACCAAAGTCGATGCTTGTCTCGTCGTCGGCTAGGAAGCTACCGGCAAAGCGTGACTGCTCTACGTCCATACGCGACAGGTCATTACCAAATACACTACCAGTAATAATCATATCGTCTTTATATAGAGGTCTATCCGCACCGTCAGCGCCAGAGTTAAGGCTCAACTCTAAGATAGGAAGATCCTGATCAAAGTAACCAGTGGTCTGTACACGGTTAAAGCTAGCCATGGTCACCAATGAACTCGTACCGAAGGGGCTGTTAGCACCTTTTTCTGAGGAAGAATCATGGTAATCAAAAGTCAGGCTTAACTCGTCAGTAGCCTGCCATGCCAAGTTAAGGCCGATAGACTCATTTTCGCTGGTAGAACCATCGTGGCCAATACCCATTGCGAAGTCACTGTTGGGGCTAGCTTCGCTGTACATAATCGGCGAGGCAATTAGGCCATCGTCCCATTCTGAAGTCTGGGTGTTATTGCCCAGGTTATACCAAGCAGATAGGTCGCTGTAAGTGCGCTCTAATTCAAACTCTGAGTAGGTGTAATCAACCGTCGCAGTAAGTGTATCTGAAGGAGCCCACTGCAAAGTTAGCTGGCCGTTAACACGATCAGTTTCATATTCGCTTAGGTTGTAAGCACTGCTCTGCGGGATAGACATGTTGCCAGCGGCATCTGTCGGACGATTTATTTGGCCTTCATTAAACGGAACCGAAGTCCAACCACCGTCAGTGTCGCCTGCTGTAGTGTGCCAGCCGCCAACCGAACCAGTGTTAACTGCGTTGTTACGTGTCTGCGAAGAAGCACTGATCGCAATACCGACGGTGTCGTCAGCAAATGTGTTCGAGTACAGGCCTGAAAACTCAGGAGTCACTGTATCGCCAGTCTCTGTAGACGTGTCCATAGCCATCTTCGCACCGAAGGTTGCTATTTTGCCGGCTTCTAGAGGCTTAGTAGTAATGATATTAACCGTTGAACCCACACCACCGGTAGCTGAAGCAGCATTACCAGTTTTGTGAACTACAACCGCTGAAATCCCTTCTGACGCCAGGTCACCGAAATCAAATGAACGGTTAACGCCATTGTGAGTAGGCATCTGACGACCATTCAGGGTCACCAAGTTGTACTCTGGACCAAAGCCACGAACTGTAATCTGGCTGCCTTCACCGCGCTGACGATCAATAGATACACCAGTCACGCGCTGGAGAGATTCTGCAAGGTTAGTATCTGGAAACTTACCCATGTCCTCTGCGGAGATTGCATCTGCAACACCAGCTGAGTCACGTTTAATGTCCATAGCGCGCTTCAAACTTGCGCGAATACCGCCTTCAACAATAACCTCTTCAATCTGTGCTCCGTCTTGAGCATAAGCAGGTATCGCCACGCTGATTAAAGCCAGAGCTACACTGCTAGAAAGAATTTTCTTTTTAAATAACATGCTATTAAACCCCCAAGGTAAAAAATAATAAAACTGGGCTCTATCCTTATAAAAGAGTTAGATAGATATCCAATGATGTAAGTTACAGCGTGGTCGTGGCTAAACACAGTCCATTTGAGACCAAATACAGTAATATGCGATAACAGGGGCATCGGCTGTAATTAAAGCCGTTATCTGCTCTAAATTGACCCGTTTGCTGGTTACTCGAATAATTTATTCAGAAAAGTAACGGTGTTAACGATGAGGTGCTGCCCTTAGTTTTTATAGTAGTTTTAGGCATATTGTCGGCGCTAGCGCCTGTAACTCAGGTGCTGCTAGGGCCTAGAGCCTAGAGCCTAGCCCGCAACTGCCGTACCCCAGTAGTTATAGCCTGCAACCTTAGGCGTGCTGGGCAAATACATTTCCTGCATAGACTGAATGGTAAATCCGGCATCTGTTATTAAGGTAGGTATATCTCTATTGAGATGGCAGCCGCCGGCCATTTTGCCCCAGATCCCATTAATTCGATTCTGCCACTTTGACACATTCGCATCTGGCGCCATGCCATGCTCACAAAAAATCATTACGCCGCCAGGCTTTAATACTCGAAGCATTTCTTTATTGGCGGGCAGCACATCGGGAATAGTGCACATGGTATAGGTAACCAAAATCGTATCTACGTGGTTATCGGGCAGAGGAATGTTCTCTGCACCCGCCAGAATAAACTCCACGGGCACCTCATGTTTAGCCGCAACTTTTTTGGCCAACTCATGAAGTTCAGCCGAGGGGTCCAGCCCCAAAACCTTGTCCACCTTGGCGCTGTCATAAAAGGGGATGTTCAGGCCAGAGCCAATACCAACCTCTAATACTAGACCCTCTGCCATCGGTACTACTTTTTGGCGCTGATAATTAAATGGCTTGGTACCGCAGGCACAGTTTAAAACGCGGGGCAGAACATATTTTTCGTAGAGGCTCATTGGGTTGTTCCTCGAATCTTGAGCTAGTTTAGATCTGTAGCATAACCCCTCAGGGTCGCCAGAGGAACGATTTCTAAAGCCTTGCTGTTGGTGCGCCGTAGGTGCACCTTTGGCGCGCAGCCTTGCTCGTGAGCCTCTAACCATCGGGAGGCACAGAGACACCAAGATTGGCCCTCAACCAGCCCGGCAAAGTCATACTCCGGCCGCGGCGTTGAAAGGTCATTACCGCGAGACAGAGAAAACTCTAAAAACGCCTGAGTAATAAGCGCACAGACCGTATGAGAACCGCGATCATATTTATCGGTGCGGCAAAACCCATCGCGAAAATACCCGGTAATGGGGTGGCTGCAACATTCTTCTATGGGCTCACCAAAGACATTGGTTTGGTTCATACGGGTATCCCAAGGCGACAAGCCCATTGTTAATATTAGCGGTTATATCTTGCTTTAATCCGCTCGAAAATCACCCTTCAGGTTAGCTGACATCCACACAAAGGCTGCGTAGGCAGCCACATTTTGCGCAACATCTTCGGGATTTATTTTGTCCAGCGTGTCGTCGGCAGTATGGTGCAGATCAAAATAGTCCCAGCCGTTTTGTTTTAGTGTAACCACCGGCATACCCAACTGGCGAAGGGGCCCCATGTCTGGACCACCACTGGCGGTGTTAGCGCCTCGTGCAATACCCAGGGGTGCCAACAGCCTATGCATCTGCTCTGCTATACCAAGTTTTTCTTCGGCAAAACGAGTCTCGAAGCGCCATACCTTGCCTGCACCGAAATCTGATTCAGCGCCAACCATATGCTTGTCTAATTCTGATTTGTGCTGCTCGGCATAGGCCTTGGCCCCCACCAAACCGACTTCTTCAGCCCCAAACATAACCACTCTAATAGTGCGTTTAGGCTTCTTATTTAAGTCCATAATCATTTTTGCGGCCGCCACAGTGATGCCTATACCAGCGCCATCATCAACCGCCCCGGTGCCCAAATCCCAGCTATCAAGATGGCCACCAATAATAACAATCTCGTCCGTCTGCCCAGGAATTTCACCGACCACATTACCGGACCAACGCTTGCCCATAGACTGCACGTCCAATACCAGCTTTACCTCAATCTGACCACGACTCAGGGCGCGCTGTAACTGATCGGCGTCTGGAGCTGACAGTGCTGCAATAGGCACCTTAGGCACATCTGCTGCGTAGCGCATTTGACCGGTATGAGGGAAGCGATGATGGTCGGTACCCACAGAGCGAATAAGTGCAGCCACTGCGCCGCGCTTGCCAGCTTCAGCTGCTGCGCCGGAGCGCTTGCGCACTGCGACCCCATATCCAGAACCGTCCTGAGTGCGGGTCATGGGCTCATCTACAAAGACAATCTTGCCCTGCAAGCCCGTCAGAGGTGCGTCCTGTAAGTCTTGCAAGGTTGCGAACCTGACAATAGCACCAGTGACTCCCGCCGCATCTGTGGCAACGCTGCCACCTAGGGCTGTAATCATTAGCTTTTTCGGGAAGGGAGAAATTATCTCGGCGTGCTCGGCGTTGCGCTGCCAATAATCTACTTCAAAGGGTTCAATGCGCACATTCTTAAAACCCAACGCCTTAAACTTTGCCACACCCCAGTCTCTGGCCCGAGCTTCAGCTTCGCTGCCCGCCTGGCGCTGACCGACCTCTGTGGTGAGGCTCTCAATAATAGAAAAACCAAGATTGCTTGCACGGCTACTGTTGATCAGCGTCTCAACCTCAACTTTTGTCTGGGACGTCAAATCATCGTCCGCCAGCACCAGCGGCGCAAAGCCCAGGACAGAAACAAGTAGAGGAACAAGGGCGCTCACCATGAGAGCACCGGCAGCACATGAAGTATTAGAGAGCCTCGTTAATTTTTTCATCATGCCCTGCCTATAGTATTAAAAGTAACAAAAGGCCGCTGCCAATTTAAACGCCTGTAAATTGCGCGCCAGAAAGGTCATAGCAAGTGCTGTCCAAATCGGCGACCAATGTTAAGGCTGCCTTGGACTTGGGTAGTTCGTAACGGAAGAAAAACTTAGTCGCTGCTAGCTTACCTTCATAGAAGTCACGGTCCGCAACATTGCCAGCCTGCAGCCCTTCACTTGCAGCTACGGCTTGCTTGAGCCACATCCAAGCAATCACAATATGGCCCGCTGCATCTAAGAAAATAGTCGCATTAGCCAAGGCCAGAGACTTATCTTCACAGGCAGCAACCGCCTGCACAGTCTCTTCCATTTGCGTCAATGCGCCGATCAGCTTAGCACTGTGCTCAGCCAATGCTGAATGGCCCGCTGCCGAATCTATGGTGCCCTGAATTTCTTCCCGCAATACCGCCACAGCTGCACCATTGTGCATCTGCATTTTACGACCCAAAATATCTAGACCCTGAATACCCCAGGTGCCTTCATGAATATGGTTTAAACGGTTATCTCGATAGAGCCGCTCAACGGGGTACTCTCTGGTATAACCGTAGCCACCCAGCACCTGAATGGCCAGTTTATTGGCCTCAAGGCAGTACTCTGAAGGCCAGCTTTTACAGATAGGCGTCAGCAGGTCGAGCAGTAAACTCATACGTCTTTTTTCAACATCGTCCGTACAAGAGCGCAGTTCATCAATAATCTGTGCGCTATAAAACATCAGTAGCTGGGCGCCTTCGATAAACGCTTTTTGGGTCATGAGCATGCGCTTAATATCCGCATGTTCACTAATCATTATCTGCGGAGCATCTGGGTTTTTGCCAGCCAGGTGACGACCCTGGGGGCGATTGCGAGCATAGTCTAACGAATACAGGTAGCCGCCTAGGGCAGACATAACCGCCGCCTGACCCACAGAGATTCGCGCTTCGTTCATCATATGAAACATATTCGACAGGCCTTCATTTTCGTTGCCCACCAGATAGCCAATGCAGTCACCGCCCTCACCAAAGTTAAGCAAGGTATTAGTCGTACCGCGATTACCCATCTTGTGGTTGAGGCCGGCCAGAACAACATTGTTGCTCTCACCAAGACTGCCATCTCCATTGACGCGAACTTTTGGCACTAAAAATAATGAGATACCTTTAACCCCTGCTGGGCCGCCGGGTACCTTGGCCAGAACCATATGCACAATATTTTCGGTGAGGTCTTGCTCGCCACCAGAAATCCACATTTTGGTCCCAGAAATCTTATAACCGCCATCGCCCACAGGCTCTGCCTTGGTACGAATATCGGCCAGAGACGAACCCGCCTGAGTCTCAGATAGACACATGGTGCCAAACCAATCCCCTTCCACTAATTTAGAAAGATAGGTTTCTTTTAGGGCATCCGAACCGCAGACGTTGAGCATATTTGCCACGCCTTGAGTTAAAAATAGGTAGGTGTGTACCGGATTGTTGGCACAGACAAACATACCATTGAGCGCCTGATCCACCATCCAAGGCAGTTGCATACCGCCTATATCGGCATCGTAACCAGAGGTGCACAGGCCCGCTTCTTTATAGGCATTAATCGCATGCTTTAACTCAGGAATCGTCTTTACACCACCGTCGACAAACTGCGGCTCATTGGCATCCAGCTTGGCAGCAAAAGGTAAAAATTCATCTTCAGCAATAGTTTGGCAAACCGTTAACATGGCATCCAACGCTTCTCGGTCATAGTCAGAATAGCGCCCGGTAGCCAACAGCTTATCTAGATCCAGTGCCTCGTAAAACATAAAGTCTAGGTCGCGGCGGTTAACGATTAATGACATGATTTTCTCTCTTATAAATTTTATTTAATATGGTGTTTTATGTGTAAGTATTGGCATCAAACCGTCATCTAAATGACAGCCTAATCGCCGAGTATTTGCTTGGTTTGCTTAATGCCATGGTTTAGCCAACCAGACTCATTAAGGTTTCCGGAGGCTTGGCGCAATGCCGTTAATATTTCTAGGCGCATAGCCAGCACGGCCTGATTCTCTGGCTCGGCATCTAAAGCCGCCTCAATCAACAGCAATGCTTTTACCGAGTCGCCAGCCGCTAAAGTCTGCTGTGCTAGATCAATAACCTTACCGGCACCCCCAGACAGCTTCACCAAATCCTTATAAATAGACTGGGGTGACTGAGCGTACATATTTACGGGCTCACCATCGAACCAGCCCATATAGCCTTCATAAATACCGCGCACGGACCAGGACACCCAGCCATAGGCTTCGCCTATATCTAGAGCCGGCGGCAAGGTAATTTCTCGCATCAGGCTGTACACGTCGCGCCCCTGATTCATGCCCAGCACCGTTTGGTCATGGACATATTGAATAGCGTCGCGATAGCGCAACATGGCAGTGCGAATATTTTTGTTACCCACAATAGGCTCACCATGGCTGGGCAATAATAGCTCTGGCTCTAGGGCTAAAACCCTGTTTATAGATGCTATATAGTCCAGCGCCCAGCGAGGCTTGGTACCTCTAAGAGTATAAATATTGGGAAATGAACGATAAAACAGGTCGCCCACAAAGGCCGCTTTGTACTGGGGCATCCACAACGTCAATGCATCATGAGTTTCTGCGGGAGTATGCAGTATTTCAAACTGCTGCTTACCTAGGGTGAAATTTAACTGCTTATCAAACAGGGTGTTAGGCACCATATCGGCACCAGAATTTTGGCTGCTAGTAGACGGTAAATCCTCGACCTGATCAAAACCAAACTGCGCGCTATTACGCAGCATAAACAGCCTTTTTAAACGTTTTTGATAACGTAAAAACTCCACGGCATTCTCTTGGGCAATCACCTTGGTATCTGGTTGCCGCCAAAGGGCAACACCGCCAGTGTGGTCGCCGTGGCCATGAGTAATAATAATCGAATGAATGGGCCCGTCGCTGACAGCGGTCAATAGTTTTTTATGTAAGGGCGCCATGGTGGGCAGAGAGGTGTCGACAATCACATTGCCTTCGTCGGTCACCACCATAAAGGTATTACCGAAACCCGTGGCCTTGTAAATCACCTCATTGATTTTTTGCGCTTCGGTCTGGTTGCTACCCTGCTGCAGGTGCATGCTGGTATCGGCCCGGCCGCTGGTAAGCGCCTCAGGTTTGTATACATCGGATAAAACAGGCTGGGCACAGAACAGCACAAGCCCCAAAAGTTTACCGGCATTTTTACTGTTCATTAGATACTCACTTTGGTTCTGGTTAGGCCTGCTGCTGCATTTCCCAATTCTTAATCAGGTCCTGAGTCTGGTGCTGCCAGGGGTGGAAGTCCTCACGGAAAAACTCTCTGTAGGGTTTGGCGGTACCGCGCAAGATGCCCTGCTTACCAAAGAGAAAAGTGAAACCCGAAGCCCACACCTTGAAATTCCAAAGTTTGCCGTCGCAACGCAATATATGGCGCACTCCGTGCAAAATATCCCAAGTCAAAAATAACGTACTGCGACGCATCGCGGCACGGCGCATTTTCTCTGTGCCGCCAACAGCGCGGTAAACATCAAAGGCCACAGCCTTATGTTCCATCTCTTCTACCGCATGCCATTTCCACAGCTTGGCCATGGCGGGGTCAGCATCGTCAAACAGCCCCTCTTCCCCCAGTGCCCTTTCCGCTAAAACAGCAGTTAGATGCTCTACGGCCACTGTTCCCGCCAACTGCTCAAGGGCAGGAATATTCTTTTTTACCCAAGCCATGCGTCGGCGCAATGGCCCTTCTAACTTTTCTAGATCATAGCCGCGCTGTTCGCAGAGCAGCTTGTTATAGGCCTGATGCTCACGTAGATGCACAGCTTCTTGGCTGTAAAAATCGCGCATTTCACCTTTTAGTTTAGGGTCGGTAATTCGGTCTTTATAATGACGTACAGAATTAATAAAGAACTGCTCACCCAGGGGAAAAGTAATCGACATAGCGTTAAACCAAGCTGTGGCAAACACATGGTTTCTCATCCACTCCCCTTTAAGTGCCTCTGCCATATCCAGCTCAGGATTACGCTTTTTAATAGGCACATTGTCTGGCGTAAAAGACTGAGTTTGGCCTGCGATATTTTCTTTAACTAACGCTGGGTTACTCATCCTATAACTCCCTAAATCCGCTCAATAATAATGGCTGGTGCCATACCGCCGCCCGCACACATGGTGATGAGGCCGCGCTTAAGATTGCGACGCTCTAACTCATCGAGCATAGTGCCAATCAAAACAGAACCTGTGGCACCAATAGGGTGACCCAGCGCCATAGCGCCGCCATTCACGTTTACCGTCTCACGATCCAACTCTAGATCGCGAATAAACTTCTCGGCAACCACCGCAAAGGCTTCGTTGATTTCCCACAGGTCGATATCATCTTTGGTTAGACCAGCTCTGGCCAATACACGCTTAGCCGCAGGCACCGGCGCATTGAGCATCAGTGATGGGCAATCACCCATGTTGCAGTAAGCCACTACTTTGGCGCGGGGCTTCCAGCCTTGTTTGGCCGCGTATTCTGGAGAGGCCAGTAAAACCGCTGCAGCACCGTCGACGACACCAGAAGAATTGCCTGCATGGTGCACATGCTTAACATCGACGTCCGGGTATTTGATGGCCATCAATTTACCGAAAGTCGTACCCTCTTCATCGAGGGGCATATTGGTTAGCTTTTCAAAAGAAGGGTTGAGCTGACCCAGAGTTTCCATGGTCGTGCCCGGGCGAGGAAATTCATCCTTAGCCAGCGCCAAGGTGCCATCGTCGTGGTAGACCGGCACTAGGCTTTTATCAAAATGACCATTTTCAATAGCATGGGCCGCACGTTTCTGGCTCAATTCCGCCAGCTGATCTAGTGCTTCACGAGGAATACCTTCGATAGTAGCGATGGTGTCGGCACAGAGCCCCTGATGGGACTGGCCATACATCTCACGCAAATGTACATTGCCTGAATCTACAAAGGGACCGGCTTCGCTGCCAATGCGCCCATAGCTGGACATCATTTCACAGCCACCAGCAATCACTAAGTCTTCCATGCCAGACATAATAGACGCTGCAGCCATATTGACCGTGGTGATACCAGAACCACAGAAACGGTCGAGGGTGACACCACTAGAAGTGACGTCATAACCTGCATCAAGAGCCGACATACGCCCCATATCGTTGCCGTTTTGGCCCCGCTGAACATTACAGCCCCAGATAATATCTGCCACATCGGCCGTATTAACGTCATTACGCTCGGCCAAGGCCTTTAGCACTGTAGCGCCAAGGCGCTGGGGATGAATTTCTGTCAGTGCGCCGCGTCCGGGCTTGCCGATGCCGCGAGGTGTGCGGCAGGCGTCGATGATCCATGCTTCAGTCATTGGGGTTTCCCTCTATTTGTTGGCTTAGGTTTAGGCAATCATGCCGACCTGCTGCTTTATTATTTTGTCTTTCTACTTACACTCTATTAAGAGCTTGGTGACTATACAAGTTTTGTTATGACCAGCGGTTCAGGAACTGACATCTGCAACCCCTCAGCAGTCACTGATGAGCATTGAGATATTCAGGTTTATTTCCGTTAAGATGCTGCCTTAAAGGAGCCCAATAATGATAAAAAAACATCAGCCCCGCCGACTTGCCAGCCTCTGTTTACTGTCTGTTTTCGCTCTTACATTACCCACTTATGTATCAGCGGAAGGACAAGTCAACATGCCTAGCAAGGGAAAAAACGCCTTATTTAGCCCCGCAGGCCAAGACGCTAAAAACCGCTACACCAATATTGCAGATAATCTTCCATCCGTATCTGGCAAGGTTCGTGCGAAATTTTTTCTTGGCCGCATCGCATCGACCTTTAGCGGTCGCAGCGGCGCTCCAAATTTGGTACCTAACGATGGTGCGCTTCTGCGAGAAAATGCCAAGAACACCACATCCACCCAACCAACCGTCACCTGGGTAGGCCATGCCACAATGCTAGTGCAAATGGAGCATGTGACTTTTTTAACCGACCCTATATGGTCCAACAAACCAAGCCCTGTTCCCTTTGCTGGGCCCAAGCGATTTGTTAAGCCGGGAATTAGCTTAGAAAACCTTCCTCCCATAGACTTTGTGCTGATCTCCCACAACCACTACGATCATCTAGACCTGCCAACGCTGCGGGACCTAGCCAAGTTGAATGCTGAGACTATATTTTTTGTCCCCGAGGGCAACGGTAAACTGCTGCGTAAAAATGGTATAGAGCAGGTACAAGAATTGAACTGGGGCGACACAGCCAGCTATAAAGGCACCACCATTCACTGCCTGCCCACCCAACATTGGAGCAAGCGCAGCCTCACTGACACCCGCAAAGCGCTCTGGTCGTCTTGGGCAGTAACAGGGCCCGAACGACGCTTCTACTTTGCCGGCGATACCGGTTATTTTGCAGGGTTTAAAGAGATTGGCGAAAAACTAGGGCCCTTTGATCTGGCCGCTGTGCCCATAGGCGCCTACGAGCCAACCGCCATGATGAAGGTATCCCATATGGATCCTGAAGAAGCTGTCCAAGCGGCACTGGATCTGCAAGCCAATACAGCCGTGGCCATGCATTTTGGAACCTTTGACCTTTCGGAAGAACCTCTGGCAGAGCCACCCTTACGCTTTAAAGCAGCGGCCGAGGCCACAGGTTTGGGAGTGAATAATAGCTGGGTTTTAGATGTTGGTGAGACGCGCCAATTTTAAAATAATATCAATTTATTGAGCATCAAGAATTAGGCAATTAGAGAGACTTATGAAAGAGAGGCATATATAGATGATTATTAAAAAACACATGGTCTATCGCTTAAAGCTTGGCATAAGCGCTCTGTGTCTTTTCGGTATATTAGGAGTAGCCGGCTGCGACCAAACCCCGAAAGCAGCACTGGAATCTCCGGCAACCGCAAACACTCTGGCGCACGTAGAAGAAAGCTCCGCCCTAACCCTAGAGCAGGCAGGTAATCTAATGCAACTGCCCCTGGACTGTGCAGAAACCGAATACCCCAATAAGTTAAATCAGGTGCTGGCCAGCGGCGATGACCTAGCCTCTCCCACCCAGTTGCACCCCGCTTTTTATGGCTGTTTCGATTGGCACTCGGCAGTCCATGGCCACTGGTCGATGGTGCGCCTACTTAAAGAATTCCCTGCAATAAAAGGCCACCAGCAAGCCAAAGATATTTTGCAACGCCATATTACCCAAGCCAATATAGCCACGGACATTAGCTATCTGCGAGCCAACCCCTCTTGGGAGCGACCCTACGGCTGGACCTGGGCCTTAAAACTCATGCTCGAACTAGAGACCTGGGATGACCCCATTGCCCCGGCCATGGCAGAGGCACTTAAGCCTCTGGCTGAAGAGTTATCGGCCATGTACATCACCCACCTACCCAAACTTTTCTACCCCATTAGAGTTGGCGAACACAGCAACACTGCCTTTGGCCTTACGTTCGCTTGGGACTATGCACAGCACTTTGGCGATGGCCCATTGCAGGCTGCCATCAAACAGCGCGCGCTGGCGTTTTATACCGAAGACAAAAACTGCCCTATTAACTGGGAGCCCAGCGGCTATGATTTTTTATCACCCTGCCTAGAAGAGGTTGATCTGATGCGCAGACTGCTGCCTCAGGAACAGTTTATTCCTTGGGTGCATGCATTTTTGCCCCAGCTGGCATCACCAGATTTTACGCTGGCGGTTGGTCAGGTATCAGATCGTAGCGACGGCAAACTAGTGCATCTAGATGGGCTCAACTTTAGTCGCGCCTGGGTGCTTTATGGTTTAGCCTCCCAGTATCCTGAGTTTGCCCATTTGCGAATAGTGGCAGATCAGCATATGGAGTATTCACTGCCAAACCTAGTAGCCGACAGTTATGAAGGCGGCCATTGGCTGGGATCCTTCGCGATTAATGCACTTTTAGCTACTCAATAGAAAGTCGCTAAATACTCTATAAACAGATCCGAAAACCTGAGGTTTTAATGTCAAATTCTATGTACAACAACTCTATTCCAGTCATGGCTCTGCATCTGGATAACCTGGCTGGGCTACTTAATTCTGCCTTGGACTATGCCAAACATGAGGGCATCGACGAATTGGTATTAACCAACTCGCGACTGTTCCCCGATATGCACCCCCTAAGCAAACAGGTGCAGATAGCCTGTGACACAGTTAAACGCGGCGCAGCGAGAATGGCCGGCCTTGAGCCGCCGGTGCATGAAGATACCGAGACAACCTTTGCTGAGCTACAAGCGCGTATCGCCAGCACCAAAGCCTATTTGCTAACGTTGCCAGAAGACGCCATTAATGGTTCAGAGAATATTGTCTTTGAAATACCAGCCGGCCCTTACAAACTGACATTTAAGGGAGCAGAGCTTTTAACGCTATGGATTATGCCCAATATGTATTTTCATATCAGCACCACCTACAATATTTTGCGTCACAATGGCGTCAAGATCGGCAAGCTTAATTTCTTGGGCCTAAGCGCCTTTGTGACCAGCGGGCCCTAAGATAGAATAATGGTTGTTTTGGCAACAGCTGCGTCTTGATTGAGCTCCATAGGTAGATCTTTACTTACAGAGCTAGGCGCAGAACCCAGACCCTGAGGGCCACCACCACAGTTGACCAGGGTCGCTGCAACAGCAGTGCGACTAAACTTAATCATCGTAAAACCGTTGTCTTCTCGAGTCTCAACATCATCCGATGTCTGCAACCATTCTGGTGAGGCCGCAGGAATACTTCTCGCGGCAGAGGGCCAAGCTAAAGTTGATGTACTAACAGACCCCACCAGCAAACTCTGGATCGGCCGCTTTGATAAATCAATATCACCGCTACCATGAATTGATTTGGCCCCCAGGGCATGTATATCTCCAGACAAAATAATTGTCGGTCGCAGCTGATTACGGTCAATCGCCTCGATTAATCTCTGGTGCTGCAGCCACCAGCCTTTTTGCCAGACGGCTTTTTGGGCCTTAGCAGAGAGCACGCCCTGAACGTTTTCCATCAAATTATTGCCCACCAAACCCGTGAACGTTTTACTGGGTGCGACGACATCGGGATACCACTCACGCCACTTCCCTGCAGTCCAAGCCAGAGGATGAGAGGGAATAATGGCAAGGTGTTGGGTTTGCTCAGATGCAATTTTAGATTTTAGCCAGTCTTCAACCGAGCGAGGAAACAGCACCGACTGATCACCCTCTACGCTGAGATAACCCGCACAATCAAGCATAGGCGCTTCCACTAAATCACCGAATCGCAAAGTACCAAAGGAGCGATTATAGGCTTCTATGTTAGTACCCTCATCATCAGCAAGAACAGTAGACTGCTCGGCAATAAATGCAGGGTAATAGAGCCGAGCCATAGCAGCATGGGCGCGACGACTAAAACTATCTGGCGGAAAGGTGCCTAAGTCGGCATCATCATTTTCAAAGTAGTCATGGTCATCCGCGACAAAAAACATGGGCACAGATTTAAATCTGGTGCCGTACAGGTCGGCTATTTGGTCATCACCAATCGCCGTCAACACGTCTTCATTGGCGGTGCCTATAATCTCTGCGGTTCTATCAAAAACACCAAACATTCGTTTTAGATACCAGGTGATTATCTGACCTATCATGCCAGCTCTCAACGTCACCGAATCAGAGCCGCGCAAATCCCAATAAATATGATCACCTATAGCAATGGCCGCATCTGGTTTCATGGCTAGGGCTGTATCAAATATTGACTGGCGTATGTGGTGAGGTTTAAAGAACTCTTTACCCCCAGGCAGTGAGATGCCCGAGGGGCCACCCGCACAGGTATAGCAGAGTAGGTTCATACTGTCGGGATGAGCGTCAAGAGCAGGAAATGTTTTTAGGGGCCAGGCGTCTCCGACAGGGCCAGAGCCATTTTCTATTTGCAATGTGTATTCTGTATCAGGCGCCAGATGCGCCGCGGAGAACATCCAAAAACGGCCCTTGCTATCAGTCTGCTGTCCCACAATGGCCTGCACCTGATTTGCACCAGAAACACGAATCTGCAGAGCTTTTTGGGGCCTATAAAAGGAGGTCTTAATAACAAACTGACTATGACTTACCGTCGGTAAGATGTGATGAATGGGGCCCGTTTGTTTCAAAAACGGGCGCACCAATTTGGGCACAGCAAATAGGCCGAACAAAGCCGCTGCCGTTAGTTTTAACACCTGGCGACGTGAGAGCTGGCTCTTGCTGCTCATACTTGTGAGCCTTGCCTACACACCTCCACTAGCGCTTGTTCGCCGAACGCAATAAACGCCCCATAGGCTTTAGGCCCAAGTCTTTGGTGAAGGCTGTATTTTCCCAGGCAGCATGTCCGCCGATCATCACCAGATCCACCACACCATCAGAGCGGTTGACCAGCTGCTCGTGGCTAAACTCTTCGCGATAAATACGCTGGGCACTGGTTTCACCATCGTACTTAGCGAGCTTTTTGGGGTCGATCAAAATTAGGTCAGCCACATCCCCTTCATCAATAGTGCCACCCTCAACACCAAACACATCGGCGGCATCTTTAGTGAGTCGCTTAACCATAAAGCTGACGTCTGCTTCTCCGCCCTCGGCAGCTAATTTAAGGCTACGCAGGTTGACGTCATAAAACGCCATATTGGTTAGGTGGGCACCACTGTCATTAAAGCCTGGGAGTAACAGCGGGTTCATGAGTAACTCACGGACCGTTTTAAGATCGCGGTTGGCGGTCACTGTGCTCCAGGTAAGCTCACTGTCAAAAGAGCGTAGCATCTGCAGCATAAAATCGCCTTCGTCCTCAACCCAAGCGAAGTCTTTTTGTACCATCTCACGCTCATTTTCACTGAACCCTGCCGACTGCGCCTGTGCATTAATTGCCCGGACGCGATCAAAGGCCTCTTGAAAATCCATACCCTGCCAGCTGGCCTGTGGGCAGCGTTCTATTTGCATCTCAGCGAGAGTGCGATGAAAAGCATAGTCCTCAAGATTTATCTTGCGCTTCAGGCGAGCCAAATTCCAACCCTGCTTACCCTTCATCCACATGGCTTTAAAGGCCTTGCTGTACTCTGGGTCATTCAAAATTTCACGGCGTTCGTCGCGGGCATCTAGGTCGGTTTCATTGAGCCGACGCAGCTCGGGAATCTCTTCCGCGAGGGGTGTAACCGCACCATCTCCCCAGGTTTTAAAAGGAGCGCCCAGAGCCTGCATATGAAAGTCACCCTTAACCACCCAAGAGTTAAGCATGCGTGCTAACAGCTTGGTCAAGCGGGCAAGCCGCCAGTTATTGGTGATATCTAAGGCCGCCACAACGGTGGTGCGTAAAGGCTTGCCATAGAGCCTGCCGCTGGTCAGTAAAAAGGTTTTTAAGGTGCCGCTGACACTGTCTTTTGGCGGCGTTGCCTGCCACAGAGCACCCTGCTCCCGCACCACGCCAGCCAGAGCTTTTAGCTCTGGAAACTTGGCAAACTGGGTGGGAATTGTTTTTTCGCAATGGGGCTGGGCTGCCAGGTAATGAAACGGCAAAGCATCGGTTGAAAAGCCCGCATAACCCTCTTGTAAGCCGTCTCTCAATAGATTTTTCATATTGTCGAGCTCAGCTTGGGTTGGCTCGCGAGTAATACTCGCCTCAAAGCCCATAGCCTCGATACGCAGCATAGAATGGGGAAACAGCACTGCGACATTGGGCCCAAGGTTAAGGGTCTCTAAATGCTCTAGATACGCCTTGGGATTGTCCCAGTCGATGTTGTCGGCACAGTTTTTTAACACATGTTTGGGGATATTCTCGACCCGGGCATAGCAGCTAACAATAGGATCATTAACGCCATCACGCTGGGTGCCAAAAGCCAGGCCAAGACTACAGTTGGCGATCACTACAGAGGTGGTGCCATGGCGAGTTGATTCGGGTAGACCTGGTGCCACTTCAAGCTCCAAATCATAATGGGTGTGGATATCAAAAAGCCCCGGCATCAACCACAGTCCTTTGGCATCGATCACTCGGCGGGCAAGACTGCTATCCAAGTTTTGGCCTCGGGCAACAATGCGCCCGTCAGCAACGGCAACATCTTGCACAATCGCGGGTTCGCCCCTGTTAAAAACCTTGGCATTTTTAATGAGGGTATCGAAGGAATGGCTGTCTTGTTGCTGAGTCATTATTTTTCTCTTTATTATTATTTTAATCCATTTTACGTACGTCGCTCATAAGGCGTTCATACCAGTCAAGTATTGCACCTAGCACCAATGGACTCAAGTGCCGATTTGGGTCACTATGTTCGGGTTAAAAACAGCCATAAAAACAACAATTAAAGCTGGCAGCGCAGGAACTCTAATGACAAAAACCGCGAATAAAGCACCTTTTACCAAAGCGCCGTCCACGAAAGCGCCTTCCACGAAACCTGCTTGCACCATAAAAGAGTGGCGTGAACTTGGTGAATATAAAAACCTACTGGGCCACAATATTTTTTGTATTGACCAAGGCCACAGTGACCAACCCACCCTTTTGCTACTTCATGGCTTCCCGACCTCCAGCTGGGACTGGCAGCCCATGTGGGCCGAGCTAACGGCAGTCTATCGGGTGATTGCTTTGGACATGCTGGGTTTTGGTTTTTCGGACAAACCCAATAAGCGCAACTACAGCATTCATGGTCAGGCAGATTTGGTGGAGGCCCTCGTTAAAGATATAGCCGGTAGTGAAAAGGGACTCACCGAATTTCATGTGCTGGCCCACGACTATGGCGACACCGTAGCCCAGGAACTTTTGGCCCGCCAACTGGACGGCAGCGGTGCTGGGCAATGGCTGTCCTGCTGCTTTTTGAACGGGGGGTTATTTCCAGAGACCCACCGCGCCCTACTCACACAAAAGTTATTGTTAAGCCCCATTGGTAGCCTGTTAAATAGGCTCACTAGCTATGGTAAATTTCGCCGTAACTTCAGCTCAGTGTTTGGCGAACAGACCAAACCCTCTGAGCAAGAACTACAGGATTTTTGGACGCTGATTAATGTGAATGACGGTAAACATCTTTTTCATAACCTGATCACCTATATCAATGACCGTCGCCAACATCGCGAGCGCTGGGTATCGGCAATGCAGCAGTCAACGATTCCCCTAGCGGTCATTAATGGCTCTGTAGACCCAGTGTCAGGCAAGCATATGGTCGCTCGTTACCAAGAGCTAGATTGTCGTTTGGACTATGTTGCCGAGCTGCCTCTGATTGGCCACTACCCCCAGGTAGAAGACCCCGAGGCCGTGCTTAGCCACTACCAACAATTTATTGAAAAATTGTAGGTCTTTTAAAACTCCTATTTCCATAGAGAGCTGCTAAAGAGAGCGACTAAAGAGCGCCACCATAGAGAGCGACTAAAGAGCGCGACTAAAGACAGCGACTAAAGAGAACAACTATGAATAAGCAGACCGCCCAACTCAGTAGAAATGTGTCCCAAGCAGCCGCCAAATTAGACCACAGCCTACTCAGCCCCTGGCTAGGCGGCAAAAGCTTTGATGAGGTCTATGAGCAATACGACCAGCAGGGCTATATTCTGTTTGAAGACGTCATGGACTCAGCAGAAGTTCAGCGGGTCCGTGATGCACTGGCGCCTTTTTTAACCGCTACTGGACGCAATGATTTTGAAGGCTTTAAAACCAACCGGGTTTACAGTCTGCTGGCCAAAGCACCAGAAGTTTTTTCGGATATGGTCACCCACCCCCTAGCTCTGGCTTTTGCCGAGCGTGAATTGGGGGAGTCCTGTCTACTGTCGGCCCTATTAGCGATCAACTTACACCCAGGGGAAACCGTGCAAGGCTGGCACTGTGACGATGCTCAGGTCAATGTGCCCCGCCCCCGCAAACCCTTTGGTTTAAGTGTATTCTGGGCCATCGATGACACCACTGAGCTCAATGGCGCCACAGAATTTGTTCGCGACAGCCACAACTGGAACGAAGATCAGGTGATATCTCTAGGCAGCATTGATGAGCTTATGGACAATCGAGAGCGAGACAATACCCTGGACCCACAACCCAGAACCGACACCTTTAAAATGCCAATGAAATCTGGGTCGGTGCTGCTAGTTAAAAGTAATGTCTATCATCGCGGTGGCGCCAATAGGTCCGATGCCTCGCGTTTAATAGTAACGCCCCAGTACTGCTGTGGCTGGGCACGGCAATTGGAAAACATGCCCATGGCCATACCGCCCCAGATTACCAAGACCCTACCCAAAAGAGTTCGGGAACTGATTGGCTACAATATTCATGAAGCCTTTATGGGCTATGTGGATGGTATGCACCCAGAAAAAAGCCTCCGCTAGGGAGGCTTTTTTAATCTAACAAGATTTGAGTTATTGCTGAGCCTTGTTCAACTCCTGATTACGCTTTTCCGCTGCAGCCCAGTCATTGGGCAGTACGCGAGCCACCATGAGAAAACTAATAATTGACGGAATAAACATCAGGCAGGTCACTGTCATTGCGTACCGCATGGCTTCTAGATCAGCATTACCCTCTTTAAACACATCAATCAGCCAACCGGTAAAGGTAGGGCCGCCGCCCAGGGCGATCATATTGAGAATAAAGAAGAACAACGCTGTCGACATAGCGCGCATATTAATTGGCGCCAATGTTTGTGCAATAGCAAAGCTGGGGCCTAGGTAAATTCCTAGGAACAACAAGAAGACCGTAGTTAAGGCCAAGTGACCCACAACCGTTGGCACCCAGAAACTGGCGATACCCACAGGTAAACAGACACCGATGGCAATGGCCGGCAACCAACCGTAGGCACGCACATTTGTAGCACCCCATTTATCGGCCAGCTTGGCACCAAAGAAAGCACCGCCCGCATAGGTTGTACCATTGATAATGCCCAAAATAATAACCAGAGTCTGAAAGTCAAAAGACGGGTCCAGAGCCATAATATATTTAGTCTGAAAAGCCGACGAGGCGTAAGAGACAAACGAGCCAAAGGCAATACCAAAGCACATGGACCACCAGGCTGGGATCTTTAACAGGCCGCGCAGGGACTCCATAAATGGTGGCTGCACAATCTCTGCGTGGTTATCAAACTCCATCGCGCCGCGCACAGGCTCTCGCAGAACTAAACGCACAATCACCGCTAGGCCAACACCCGTGATACCCAGGGCGATAAAGATACGACGCCAATCAACGTCTTCACCAGAGGAACCCATCAGGGATGCAGTAGCGAAATACGCCGCCATGATGCCAAGGGGAATACCCATTGAATAGACACCCAAAGCACCAGCGCGCTCTTCCTTGGGGTACAGGTCAGAAATAATAGAATGAGACGGCGGGCTGCCACCGGCTTCACCGATACCAACGCCCATACGGGCCAGGCCAATCTGCATGAAATTGCCCGCTAAACCAGTGAGCGCAGTAAAGCCACTCCAGATCGCCAGCGCCATAGACAGTATATTGACCCGATTGTAGCGGTCGGCCAACCAGGCGATAGGTATCGCCACTAAAGTATAGAAAACAGCAAAAGCCAAGCCTATCAAAAGCCCCAACTCAGTATTGGTAAGACCTAAGTCTTTTTGAATAAACGGTGCCAAAATACCAACAATCTGTCGGTCGATAAAGTTAAAGCCGTACACGACGGTAAGCAGCACCAACACCATGGTGCGGTAATTTTTGCTAGGGGTTTTCTGGTCAGTCATAAGGAGCCTTCTTGTATACCTTGATGGTATTTATTATTGTTATTTACGCTGACCCTTAGGCTACGTTAACCCCGAGAATAGAGCAAGGTGCGCTGTCGTGTTTTACCGAGCCACCGACTTAACAATGCCAAACTAGTTGCTTATTAGCCACTAATCACGCCCACTAGGCCTGTGATTTGGCATAAAACCAAACCCACATAAAAATAGAAAGCACCAAGACTGGGTATAAATAAACCAGCATAAGGGGGAAACATGGTTGGGCTGTATATAGAGTATGAATATTGGGTGGCGGCAGTTCAGCTAATACTGGCTATGCTGGGTATGGGTGCTGGCCTCCAGGTAGCTGATTTCCAAAAAGTGGTCGCACAGCCCAAAGCGGTGACCGTCGGCTTGATCATGCAACTGGTGATAGTCCCAGTCATTGCTCTGGCGTTTATTTTATACACCAACCTACCTCCCGGCATGATTATTGGTATCGCGATTATTGCGGCAATCCCCGGCGGCACTATCTCTAATGTATTTACTCTGATGGCGCGGGGCAATGTTCCCCTGTCCATCAGTATCACCGCGCTCACGTCGGTGGCTTGCCTGCTCACCACACCACTTATTTTAGAGCTGCTTATTGCCGACTATATGACTGACAGCTTTGCCATGCCGGTGCTGCGTATTGCGACAGAAATTGGCCTCTTTCTGCTAGTACCTCTATTACTAGGCATGGTTTTTCTGCGCCAGCTGCCCGCCTATGCCAAACAATTTTCGACACTTTGCGTGAGAGGCTCTCTGCTGGGTATCGCCATGATAGCGTTAGGTTCATTGGGCGCTGGCAGACTTGATATGACCGGCACGCCAGTGACTGATATTGCGTTGCTGTTTGGCTTTATTATCGGGCTCACCATTGTCGGCCTGTGGTTGACCAAAGCCTTTGGGTTGGCCCAGCACGACAACACAGCGATCGAAATGGAAGTAACAGTACGCAATATCAACTTGGGGTTTTTACTCAAGGCGTCGCTTTTTCCGCTGGTAGCCGGGGTAGAAAATCCCCTGGCAGATATGGTGCTGTTATCGCTGCTGCTTTATGGCTCTTGGCAGCTGGTCATGGGAGCCGTGTTTATCTTTTGGCGTCGCAAGCAGGCTGAAGCAGCCTGCCAGTAAGCCCTAACGACAGCGCTTAAAAAGTGCACTTACTGAAAAGCGTACTTATTAAAAGCGCATTTATTAAAAGCACCTTTAGATAACAGCACCTTTAGATAACAGTACCTTCAGATAAAAGCACTTTTAGATAAAGGCAAATTTGGCCAAAAAGATCGCCGCCAAAAACCAAGCACCCATAGTAATATCAGCGCGCTTGCCGGTGCACAGTTTGACGGCCACATAGGTGATAAAACCCAATGCAATGCCATTGGCAATCGAGAACGATAGAGGGATCAAAATAATGGTTACCAGCGCCGGTAACACCTCGGTGGTGTCTGACCAATCAAGCGCCTCCATGCCCCCCAGCATCAAAATAGCCACATAAATAAGAGCACCGGCGGTCGCATAGGCAGGCACCATTGCTGCCAGTGGCGAGAAGAAGATTGCTAACAGAAATAATGTTCCCACCACTACAGCAGTAAGCCCGGTGCGGCCACCGGCTTCAACACCGGCTGAGCTTTCCACATAACTAGTCACCGGCGCACAGCCAAAGAAGGCTCCCATGACACTGGAGCTACTATCCGCCTTTAGTGCGCGATCCATATTTTCGGCATCGCCCTTTTCATCAATCAAACCAGCACGGCTAGCCACGCCCAACAGAGTGCCTGCAGTATCAAATAAGTTAACAAACAGAAACGCAATAATCACACTGGCCATCGCCACATCAAGGGCACCCAGAATATCTAACTGCATAAAGGTTGGCGCAAGACTGGGAGGCGCTGAGACTAGCCCATTAAACTGCACAAGGCCTAGCACTAGCCCAACAATGGTGGTGCCTAGAATACCGATAATAATAGCGCCAGGGACTTTACGCATCGACAGAATGGCAATGGTTAAAAAGCTAAGGGCGGCTAGAAAAGTCTCTGGTTTAGTGAGATCACCCAGGGATAAATAGGTGGCATTATTGGCAACAATAATCCCGCCAGTCTTAAGGCCAATAAAGCCAACAAACAATCCGACACCAACGCCCATCGCGATACGCATGTTGAATGGAATGCTGTCCAGCATCCAGCGTCGCATGCGAGTGACGCTCATAATGACAAATAAGATACCGGCTAAAAAGACAGCGCCTAAAGCAATCTGCCAGCTGTAACCCATCTCGCCCACAACTGTATAAGTGAAAAAAGCATTCAGCCCCATACCCGGAGCCATACCAACCGGCCAGTTGGCATAGAGGCCCATCACATAGCAGGCCAGTGCGGCGGCTAAACAGGTACCCACAAAACTGGCACCTTGGTCCATGCCGCTGGCGGCCATCATCTGCGGGTTAACAAAAATGATATAGACCATCGTAATGAACGTGGTCATGCCGGCAACCACCTCAGTACTCACTGTTGTGCCATGAGCCTTTAGTTTAAATAGTCGATCGAGCAATGCGTTCATTGTACGTTTCCGTTATTGGTAAAAAAATATGGCTCTAATTTAACCATACTGTTGAGTATAGCCGTATGACTAATCTTAGAATTATATACTTAAATGATAGGTTCAAATTTTACTGGCAAGCTAATTGCTTCGTATTCGTTATTGTCTAATAACAGTATAAAAAGCTAAAATAGCCGGCTTTATCGCGCCATATTGGTGCGTTTTACACTTGCAGGGCAGCTTATGCCCCATTATTGATCAAGATAACTAAACACCATAATCTCTAACAACATAACCAATAAGGCACTAGCATGATTTATTCGCGTATTTCGGTCACAACTCTATCGGTTGCAATTGCAGCTGCTATCTCTGGCGGCGCAGCAGCCCAAAGCTCTTCGCCTGTATTTGAAGAGGTGTTAGTGACCGCAGAAAAGCGCAGTGAAAGTCTCCAAGATTTATCCCAGGCTATTACTGTACTCGGCGGCGATGATTTAGATAATCGACAGATTAGCTCCTTCGTTGACCTTAGCGCAATCGCCCCCGGCGTGAACATTGCTAAAAATGAAGGCTTTAAAACCGTTATTACTATTCGTGGCGTCGGCAACGAAGCCAACCAGAACGCGATTGCGAACCCATCAGTGTCTTACCATTTAGATGGTATCTATGTAGCCTCACCCTTTGCCCTACAAACCGACTTTTTGGATTTGGAACGCATTGAAGTATTAAGAGGCCCCCAGGGCACTCTATTTGGCCAAAACTCAACGGGCGGTGCCATTAACGTTATTACTCAGGCACCCTCGCTAGATGACACCTTCGGCAAGGCAGACCTTACTGTTGGTGATTACGGCTTAGTAAAAGCTCGCGCAGCATACAATCTGCCATTAAGTGACACCCTAGCCGTGCGTGCATCGGTCATTTCCAATACTCGCGATGGCTTCACCGAAAACCTGACCCTGGGCCAGGACCTTGATGACGCCAACAGCATGTCTGCTCGCGTTCGTGTGCTCTATGAGCCCAGCGATGATTTCCGCGCCAACTTCACCGCACAGTACTTTGACGAAGATCGCAATGGTGCAGCGCAGAAAGGCCTTCTTGACCCTACGCCAGGTGCTCGTCAATTACGGCAGGATTCTCGTGCTGACTACGAGCTGACCTCCGAACTCTACAGTGCTGTTATGGAATGGGACTTTGAGTCGTTTTCATTAAAATCACTGACCAGCTACCAGAACGACGATGTGCTGATCAATCGTGACAATGATCGCAATGACCTTGCAGTACTAGCACCATTTGCTCAGCTGCCAAGCGTCTATGTTCCAGAGACCAACAAACAAACCACCATTACTCAAGAAATAAACTTGGTTTCAGTAGAGCCAATGTTTGGAAAATTAGACTGGGTAGCAGGCCTGTTTTACTTAGATACAGAAGTAGAGATCAGCATTCTTGAACTGCTCGACTTTAACTTCAATGGCACCTTTGACCCGTTCACTCTCGATCAAGTTTTTTCCTATGACGACAGTGCTGAGATCGGTTTTATCTCTGACTCCAAGCCTGAGCGTGATTCCACGTCTATCTATGGTCAGGGTACCTGGCACTTCAACGAAGAGTGGCGCGCGGTGTTCGGCATGCGTTACACAGAAGATGAAGTCTATAGTGCAGTCACCAACTTCTACGGCCGGTCAGGCACAGATATTATCGAGATGAGCAGCGAGAAGGTGACAGGACGTTTGGTGATGGAGCACGACTTTAACGAAAGCACCATGGCCTACGGATCTTACACTCGCGGCTTTAAGCCCGGCGGTTCAAACCTGACCTACGGCCTAGAATCTATTGTTGCACCAGTTGTCGTGCTACCAACATTTGACGAAGAAATCGTCGATGCCTATGAGGTGGGTCTAAAAACTGACCTAGCCGATGGCCGCGTTCGTTTGAACACAGCAGCCTTCTACTACAACTACGAAGGCCTGCAGTATCAGGCAACTGATCCAGAGGTATTCCAAGGCGGTGTGGGCAATATTCCAAAATCAGAAATCTTTGGTGCCGAGCTGGAGCTTTCAGCATTCTTGTCCGACACTATGATCCTCGATGTGCGTCTGGCTTGGTTGGACACTGAAATCACCGGCGATCATCTGGCACTGGACAATGTGCAGTCAGAAGCCGCAGGCAATGCCCTAATCGGCCAAGGGTTTAACCTTTTCAGCAATGAAATTCAGGTTGCCCGTTCCGCTGCAGTGCAAAATGTTAACGGTAACGAACTGGCCAAGACGCCAAAATTCACCGGTAATATCGCACTCAACTGGAACACCGATATCGCCTCTTGGGGTGAGATGAACAGCAGCCTGCAGTACACCTACCGTGGCGCATTCAAGCACCGTATCTTTAACAACGATGCTACCGACGTGGTTCCTAGCTACGACGTGATTGACCTAGTTGTTGGCTTTCGTCCAGACGGCCAAGACTGGCGCGTTGAACTGATCGGTAAGAACCTTACTGATGAGGCTGGTATCAATGCACGCTTTACCGATGTATTCGGTGTTGGCGCAACCGGCGATGAGCTGATTGGTCCCCGTCAGTTTATGGCACGCTTCTCTTTGGATTTCTAAATCCGAAAGACAAGTAGGTAGTAAAAAGAAAAACCCGGACCTAATTGGTTCGGGTTTTTTATGATCTGAATACATACAAATTAACCCTGACCCACTGTCATTGTGCATCGCGCCAACTATTAGCCCACCACTGATTATGCTAATATCGCAGGCCGCCACAAGATTCAAACTCGGATTTATACCCAATGGAAAAGCATTACATTCAAGCCCAACAACTACTCGAAGACTCCTTTCGCTTAGCTTGGCAAGTTTTCGAAAGCGGCTATCGCCCCAACTACATTGTTGGTGTTTGGCGTGGCGGCGCACCCATAGGTATCGCCGTACAGGAATTTCTCGATGTGCTTGGGGTAGAGTCAGACCATATTGCCATTCGCACCTCGTCCTACACCGGCATTGGCGAGCGCAGTAAAAAAGTTAAGGTTCATGGCCTTAGTTATATTATTCGCCAGCTAGAATCAGAAGATTCGTTGCTGATTGTGGATGACGTTCATGATACGGGCCTATCCATTCAACAAGCGATCGATGATCTGACTCGAGCGTGCAAAAAGAACACCCCGCAGATTCGCGTGGCTACGCCTTACTACAAACCTAAAAACAACAAAACAGACGGCCCGCCCGATTATTACATTCATGAAACCGATGAGTGGTTGGTATTCCCCCATGAACTGCACGGTCTAAGCGCGGATGAAATTCGCCAGCACAAACCAGAGCTCGCCAATTTAATCGACAAGATGGCGCCGCTGATCGAACCAGCTGCCAAGGCTTAATACAAAATCAGGGGTTGCTCACCGCAGCCCTAATAAGCTTTTCCATTGCCTGAGCCGCCGACGACAGCACATGCTGCGGACGGGTAACGATACCCACCGAATGGATAATCACAGGAGCGCCAATGGCCCGACAGTGCAGGCCCATCTCTTCCATCTGCCCCTGACTCATACTCGGCACCACACTCAAACCCAGACCTTCGTTGACCATGCGACCAATACTCACCAGCTGATGAGATTCGAATGCAGGGGTCAGCGACAGGCCTTTCCCCTGCAATGCCTGGTCAATCAGCCTGCGAGTTCCCGCCGGTCGCTGCAGGCTTACATGGGGGTAGGCGAGTACATCAACCCAGGTTAACTGTGGCTTGGCTAACAGCGCATGCCTAGCCGGCAAAATGGCGACAAACCGGTCTTTAAACAGTGGCTGAAAATTGAGATCTGGGGCATCTTCAGGGGCAAAGGTAATACCCAGCTCACAGCGCTCTTCTCTGACCATCTGCACCACATTTTCGGCAATTACGTCATGCACCGTAATATGAATATTTGGGTATTGGCTATGAAAATCAGCCAGAATTTTTGGTAACAAATTAGTGGTGTAAGTGGGCATGGCCGCTATATCTAACTTACCCCGCTGCAGAGCAAAGTGATTGCGTACATCCTGCATCGACTGTTCCCAGTCCGACAGCAAGCGCCGAGCAATGGGGTAAAACGCCTTACCCTCAGGGGTTAGCGTGACAGAGCGTGTTGTGCGAGCTAACAGTTTGCCCCCAAGAGCCTGCTCCAAATTTTTCATCGCTACACTCAGGGCTGGCTGGGATAGGTGTAACTCGACCGCCGCCTCGATAAAGCTGCCAGTGCGGGCGACTGTGGTAAACACTATGACTTGGTTTATAGGTATGGACATTTATAGTCTTAGATTATCAATTAGTTTAAATTTACAATTTGATAAATATAAAGATTTCTTGCATGGTTAGCAACATACCCTTGCTTAGGCAAACCATAACTACTTATTAGGAGCTTACCTTGTCCGGATTCGACAAAGTGGTAACCAGTTACGCAGAGGCCTTAGAAGGCCTCGAAGATAATATGACGATCATTGCTGGCGGTTTCGGGCTGTGCGGAATCCCCGAAAATTTGATTGCAGAAATCAAACGCAAAGGCACCACCGGCCTAACCATTGCATCTAATAATGCCGGGGTAGACGGCAAGGGCCTGGGCATACTCCTCGAAGACCAGCAGATTAAAAAAATGATCGCCTCCTATGTGGGCGAAAACGCCCTCTTTGAAGCCCAGATGATGAGCGGAGAGTTAGAAGTTGAGCTCACACCCCAGGGTACCTTGGCCGAGAAAATGCGCGCCGGTGGTGCAGGTATTCCCGCCTTCTTTACGGCGACCGGCTACGGCACGCCAGTGGGTGAAGGTAAAGAAGTACGCGAGTTTAATGGTCGCCATTACATTCTCGAAGAGGCTCTACAAGGTGACTTCTCAATTGCCAAGGCCTGGAAAGCCGATCGCCATGGCAATTTGATGTTTCGCAAGACCGCACGCAACTTCAACCCTATGGCCATTACCGCCGGCAAAATTGCAGTGGTAGAAGTGGAAGAAATTGTTGAAGTGGGACAGCTAGACCCAGATGAGATTCATCTACCCGGGATATACGTGAACCGTCTTATACAGGGTACATTTGAGAAAACCATTGAACAGCGCACTGTGCGCAGCGCATAAGGAAAATTGACATGGCTTTGACTCGCGAACAACTTGCTCAACGCGTCTCCCAAGAATTTCAGGACGGCTACTATGTCAATTTGGGTATTGGCATCCCCACCTTGGCTGCAAACTACATTCCCGACGACATGCAGGTCGTGCTGCAATCTGAAAATGGCCTACTGGGCATGGGCCCATTCCCCCTCGAGGAAGAGGTTGATGCGGACTTAATTAATGCCGGCAAGCAGACCGTCACTATGGTGCCAGGTGCCTCTATATTTTCATCGGCAGAATCCTTTGCCATGATTCGCGGCGGCCATGTTGACCTAACCGTACTAGGTGCTTTTGAAGTGGACTGCCAAGGTAATATTGCCTCGTACATGATCCCGGGCAAGCTGATTAAAGGCATGGGCGGTGCTATGGACTTAGTGGCCGGCGCAGATAATATTATTGTCACTATGACCCACGCTTCTAAATCAGGCGCGTCTAAACTGCTGGCCGAATGCACATTGCCCCTAACAGGCAAAGGCTGTATTAAGCGAGTGCTTACAGACTTAGCATTAATGGATATTGCTGATGGCAAGTTTATCTTGCGTGAACGAGCGCCCGGAGTGACTGTCGAGGAAATCGCCAAGCTGACGGGTGGCGAGCTGGTGATTCCGGATCATGTACCGGAAATGACGTTTTAACTTAGGCGCTGCTAGCTAGATTGAGAGATGCAGCAATGTTAACGGGGCAAAGTTCTCAGAAGCAGCATTTCCGCAAGTGGTGTTTCCAGAAATAGCTTTTTCACAGGTAGCCTTTTCACAAGCAGCCTTAGCATTTCATGGGTAAAGGGACCAAGGGGCCCTGCTGCTTGTTAACTACATTTTGATTTCTAGCTCTGGAAACTTCCAAGTACCCTTTAATAACTCATCTCTAGGGCGATACATTCTCACAACGTAATTCCAGCCTTCAGTAATAGGAATGTAATTAACGCTGCTAGGGTCTCCCCCGAAATGCAACGTAATCGAACCATCGGTATTCTTCTTAGCTGTTCTGTCTCCAAAGCTATAGGAGTCATATTTGTTTTTATTAAAATAGCCCTCCTTGTTGTACATAGTTAGGGACCAAAAACCATCTACAGGCACATCTTTTACCTTGAGCACATAGCCCTTATCGATAGGTAGATTAGGCTGGACTGTGAGTAGTAGTGATTCTGTCTCAGGCAAGGTACCAAAACCAAAGGCGCTCAGCAATAACTGCTTAATCGGATTAACCTGCTCCTTGGTGCCCGCCGCGTTTGAGTTATCCGCAATGCCCTTACCTAACTCTAGTAGCAACTCAGTGGTGGCCAACATACTCCCTGAGTCGTAGTTAGTATGGGTGTAGGGTTGCTCTGAAGCACTACTAATAAACAGCTGATCTTGCAATACATGGGCAGCCTCCACATCCGCCGCAATACTGTCAAGTACTAGGGTACGAACAAGAAGCCATACATAGGGTGTATCAAAATCCGCTATTGTTAGGTCGTGATGACCGGCGTCGTGAAATATCTTGTTGGTAAAGCCATCTTGATTGACTACTTGCACAGACATATAGCGATCTCCAGATTCTGGCATTCGAATACTGGCACCTTTACTGATATCTACAATAGCCACGCTATAAAGCGTATCTCGATTTAAGCGCTTGCTACTGCGATTATCAATATCGACCATCCTGCGCCCATGGGCAAAGGTATTGAGCTTACCGCCCGCTCTAGCTAGGTACTTGTCGAACTGCAGCGCCGTTTTAGCTCGCACATAGTTCAGTGCAGTCACTTGTATGGGAGCCATTGCTATCGGTGACACTTCCATTTTCTCTTTCTCTTTCACTTCTACTGCATCCGCTATAGTTGCATCGGCAACAACAGTGCTTATGTAAAGTGACAGTAACAAGGCAGCGCACAGGCTAGTGTATAGAGCAGCCCCTTTAAAGAAGTTTAGTGTTTTCATCAAATTTGAATTCTCTGCGGTTATATCTGATCTTATCTTCTCAGCAACCTATAAGTATTTTGTATAATAATTGGTCACGCGCTGCTCAATATATTCCGGGTCAGACTGCCAAGCCCTGGCATGCATCTGGCAGGGAGACTTCCAAAACTCTTTGGGTTTTTTGGCCGCAGCATAATTGCGCTCACCATGGGAAAAACCAATAAGGTTATCCCCCGAGCAATGAATAATAAATACTGGTCTAGGCGCAATGTCTGGCAGCATATCTTCTGGGTTTAGTTTTACCATCTCCATGCCGGTACGTTGTTCTAGCATCCAAGTGGTCAAGGGTAAAAGTGGGTAGCTGGGAAGGCCCATATGTTGCTCTATTATCTCGCTATAAAGATCGTCCAAGTTAGCCCAACCTGCCTCAAATACACCAGCAGCGATACGGGAGTCATCTACCATCGCCATAATCGAGGTAGCTGCTCCCATTGATGTTCCGAAGATACCAATACTTTCAATCTGCTTTTGCTGCTGCAAATAATCCAAGGCACGTATAACATCTCGTTTTTCAAAATACCCCATGGTCGAAAAAGACTTAGCACTTTTGCCCTGATTCCTTAAATCAAAAGCCAGTATATTAAAACCCGCCTGGTGAACGGCCTTAAACCAGCGCATACCTTCATGGCGATCAGCACCGTGGCCATGGATAAAAATAACGGCCTTGTCAGAGGCTTCGGCGGGTATATACCAACCGCTTAATGTATGGCCGTCACCTACCTGAATAGATATGTCTTCAAAAGAGAGATCTAGCTGAGAGGGATCACCGCAGTAAATAAAGTGCTCTTCACTGCATACAAATGTGGGATGCATAATATTGGACGACAGTATCCAGGCAACCGCAAGAAAGCTTGCGATAACAATCCCAGTGACACTAGCAGCGCTGATGGCAATTAATTTTTTAGTATTTTTCATAGTCGCATCAGTCTGCTAACGGCCAAATATTTTGCTCTCCGGACTCTGTCTTTCACACTTTAATTTTTGGCACTAACTCTTATCAACTTACCGTTATCACCGTCAGTCGCCATTATTAGGCTACCGTCTGGTGCGGCCACAATATTGCGGATTCTTCCAAATTCACTAAACAATATTTCTTCCTTAATGATCTTATTGTCTTTGATTTCAATACGCCGAACATCACCAGGCACCAGAGCAGCGATAAATAGGTTGCCCTGCCAATGAGGAAACATTGCTCCGGTGTAAAGAGTCATGCCAGAGGGTGCAATCGAAGGATCCCAATAATGAAAAGGCTGCTCCATACCCGGCTGATCAGTAAAGGGAGAAATCATGGCGCCGCTATAATCGATACCATAGGTAATGGCCGGCCAACCATAATTTTTGCCCGGCAAGATCACATTGATTTCATCGCCACCTTGGGGGCCATGCTCGTGTTCATAGACCGTACCGTCTTCAGTAATCACCAGCCCCTGAAGGTTTCTGTGCCCGTAAGACCATATTTCTGGCAGCGCACCCGGTGTTGTTATAAAAGGGTTATCTTCTGGAATACTGCCGTCAGTGTTAAGACGCAATATCTTGCCAAAATGGTTATCTAACGTCTGCGCCTGCTCACGGTAATTAAAACCATCCCCGGAGGTAATCAGTAATGTCCCATCAGCTAAAAATGCTAGTCGAGCACCATAGTGGGCTGCCGTCTTGCGCGGTGGGTCAGACTTAAAAATGGTTTTGTGATCGACAAGCACATTACCATCAAGGCGCGCTTGAATCACATTGAGTTGATTGAGCTTTGGCTGGTCAGCATCTGGTGCCGAAAATGACAGATAAATTAACCTATTGTCTGCAAAGTTGGGATCTAGGATTACTTCAGATAAGCCACCCTGCCCAGCAAATAAAACATCAGGCACCCCAGTAATAGGCTCGGAGTTTAATACCCCGTTGGAAACCCGCCGCAAGTTGCCCGACAGCTCGGTGACCAACATTTCGCTCTCAGAAATAAACGTAATACCCCAGGGATGCTCTAGCCCCTCTGCCAAGGTTTCGATCTTAAAATCTTCGTCACTGCTTGCCGCAAAGCCACTGCAAAACAGCAAACTCAAACACAACATTCGCACATTAATTAATTTCATTAGAAACTCCTTTTTGTGGATGGCTAGCAAAATAATACCCAGCAAGCATGCCCACACAAACAAGATAAATCTTGCCTGCCAGGGTACGAGCGCCAGCAATTAAATCTAAGTTATAAAAGGCCAGAGGCATTAAGGCTACGATAGCCAACAGCGCTGCACCACCAGCCAGGGCATAGAGAGTTGGTTTTTTGATCGAACTCCAAATGGAAATGACCCGTGCCGTAATAAAGGCTATTAATAGACCCACAAAGAGTAAACCAATGGCGGGAAAGGCTCCCTTAGAATTCATACCCACTAAGTCTGTCGCCATAGTCGACATGACAATCCACAAATCGACAGGCATATTAATGCTTTGCAGCCAGATGAGATTGGTTGCTGTGGTGTGGGTTACCAATAAAAATGTGGCTATCAGCAGAGATATCAAAAACGCCTGGATCTGTTTAATCATAATATGGGGCCATTAAAGTATAATTGGGGTAGATCATCACTATTTTGCCCAGTCATTTCAAGATATAAATACCGGGGTATACCAGAATCAAGTACATATTTAAGAGTGGAAATCTAGGGCTTCTAATGCTAAAAGCCCCCTATAAGCTAAAGCGGATCTAGATTTCAAAAAGGCAGCTAAAGCTCCTTAGTTGGTCTTGATATCTGTGCCTTCCGAAATCTTTTGTCTCGCCAGGATAGGGAGTTATGAATCAGCATGATAGTATTTTGTTTTTTGTAAAGGAGTTAGCTGGGAGAACTCATATGAAAAAAGCGTTAGTCCTATTCATAACATTATTATTAGTACCGATAACCGCGTATAGCGAAGAGCTCTATGAGTACCTCATCGGTCGCGGTATATCAGACATTACCGGCCCGGCGTTTGGAATTCAATTATGGGGGTTTGGTCGAGAAGACCAAATTTCAGAAGGTATTCATATTCGACAAAAGGCCAGAGCATTTATCATCGCCGATGCTAAACTCAACAAACGTATTGTCTTCGTGACTGCCGACATTGGAAGTATTGAGCATCATATTACTCTTGAGGTCTTGAGTCGTCTGAAGAACCAATACGCCGATCAATATCAAATCGACAATGTCATTATCAGCGCAACCCACACACACGCAGCTCCAACTGGCTACTGGCACTCGCGTACAGACCTAGGATTAGACGGAGGCTTCTACCCTCAGCACTTTAACAGTATTGTCGACGGCATTGTTGAGTCGATCGGCAAAGCCCATGAAGATTTAGAACCGGGCAATATCTACATTAATAGAGGGCGAGTAGAAAACGCCGGCATTAATCGGTCGTTGATTGCCTATCAACAAAACCCCGAAGCCGAACGTAAACAGTACTCTGACTCGATTGATAAAGACATGACACTCCTAAAGTTTGTCAATCAGAGCGGTAATATTGGCTTACTAAACTGGCTCCCCGTTCACCCAACCTCGATGACCTTTTTCAATCGACTGATTTCAGGCGATAACAAGGGCTATGCATCGCTTAATGTAGAGCGCCAAAACGGCGTTACCTATAAGCAAGACAGTGAATTTGTGGCCGCCTTCGCCCAGTCAAACCCGGGCGATGTAACGCCGAATCTAAACCTCGATAATACTGGCCCTGGAAAGGACGATTTTGACAGCACAAAAATTATTGGAGAGAGACAGGTTGCGGTCGCACTGGCACTTTTCACCAATGCCAGTGAATTGCTAAAAGGGAATATCGATTATCGTCAGGTCTATGTCGATCTATCGCACTTTGAGGTAACTGATACATTTTCTGGGCAGGGCACGCAACACACCTGCCCTTCGGCCTATGGATATTCTTTTGCTGGCGGATCGGCTGAAGATGGCGGTGGTCATTTTCTGTTTAAAGAAGGCATGACCGAACAAAGTATGTTTCTCGACTTTCTGATCAAAATAATCACTGGCGCGCCAAAATCCACCGATGCTATAAGGCGATGCCAGTCGCCAAAAGCTGTTTTATTTGCAACAGGATCAAGCAACCCACCTTTGCAATCACAAATACGCTCAGTCACCGTAGCCAGAATAGGCCAACTTACGATTCTCGCGCTACCCGCTGAGGTTACGACTATGGCAGGCCGCCGGCTCAGGCAAACCGTAAAGGCGCAGTTGGGCGATTGGGCCACCGATGTTGTACTTGCGGGTTATTCAAACGGCTACGCGGGTTACGTTACTACCCCGGAAGAATACGACCTACAGCAATATGAAGCAGGTCACACATTGCATGGTCGCTGGACCTTGCCTGCTTACCAACAGGTTGCCGCGCAACTAGCCACTTCGTTGCAGCAGCAAACAGTCTTAAACTCCCCCCTAGCCTATGATGACTGGCGGGGTAAATCACCGATGTTGAAGCTTCATCATGGAAGCCTCAATCGACTTACTGAAGCGACTAGTCTTGACCGCCCTTTACCCTTAGAGAAAAAAATCTATACCCGCGGTGATACCGTTACCACCCGCTTCTATTCTGGCAACCCTACCGCCCATTA